>Ga0214923_10000857_pt1 | contig 44846 bp, 42 predicted proteins | sample LL1510_MetaG_FD_177993 | JGI IMG/M metagenome (GOLD analysis project Ga0214923, IMG submission 177993) | Freshwater microbial communities from Lake Lanier, Atlanta, Georgia, United States - LL-1510 | ecosystem: Environmental > Aquatic > Freshwater > Lake | place: USA: Georgia | collected... | reverse complement strand
AATAATACAAATAATACAAATAATTCATTTCCTATTCCTAAAATAATTCATACAAGTTTTAAAACATATGAATCCATTCCAAAAGAGTACAATGAAATTTTTAAAAGTTGGAAAAAAACTAATCCTGATTGGGAAGTAAAATTTTATTCTTATAAAGATAATGAAATCTTAGTTAAAAAAAATTTTCCATGGTTGTATGATACATATAAAAATTTTTATTTTGATGAACAACGATTAGATATGGCCAAAGCATGTTATTTATATTTATATGGTGGTTTATATGTAGATGTTAATTATTTACCTCTGGCAAATATAGATCCTCTTTTTAATAAATCAAATGATGAATTATATTTTGCATATAACAACAACAACAACAACACACAAAATACAATTGTTACATCATTTATGGCATCCAAACCTAAAATAAGTTTTTGGTTATCTTATTTAAAGAATATTATAGGCGACAAAGGATTTATTTTTAGTACTAAATACGGAATTATTAATTCTACAACAGGATCAAAAAAAATTACTAATCTAGTAAAAAGTTACAATGGTACAGTTGGAAAATTGCCTTATAATGATATTAATAGTTGTACTGAATGTAATGAAAACTGTAATCAGAGTTTTTATTTTCATGTTATTAACAATGGTAATATAAATGGTAATTTTATATCTGACATCGATGTTGTTTTATTCAAATTTATATATTGTTTTTTAAAAAAAAATTGGTTTATTATAACATTTACACTTGTTATATCTATTATAGTTTTTTTCGTATATTTATGGATGACTTATAAGACATTTTTAATGATACCATCCTTTTTGTTTTTCATTTATAAAAAAATGATTAAAAAATTCGATGGTTTAATTGATAATGTGAAAAAAGACATAGGGGATAATGTAGATAATTTATCTCATTTTATAAAAAAATCATCACCTAAACAATATAAAAAAAAGGAGAAGAGAGAATAAAAATATTAGGAAATCATGTCAATGTCAATATATATAATATTTCTAATATTATATATAATATATGTACATCTTTCATATTAAAAAAGCAAGTGTTCATTTGATTATAGTATCATTTATAGTCTATATTTTTGTAAATTTATTTGAAAACATGATACACTATAATATCGGTAAATTTAGTAATCAAGATGAGTATCATTTTGATATTCCAGGTAAAAAAGATTGGTTAAGAATAATAATAGTTATGAGTATTTTTGCATTACTACAAGGGTTTCTTACCTATTATTTCAACCGTGTAAAATAAACATCTAAAGTATTTTTATTTTATCTTCTAAATCATTGAATAATTCATCGTTGTATATTAGTTTTCCCGATGGTTTATAAGAATTAATAGGTGTATATTTTTTGTCATCCTTTGGTTTGGTTTGTATATTTTTAGAGTTGGCTCCATTCGTTCCGTTATGAGTGTTACTGTAATCGCTATTTGTAATATATCTCGCATCATCATCATCTTGTGTCACTTTTTTACCGTATTCATCTAAAACAATTCCTGTTTTAGATTTAATTTCATTTCTCACATAAGAAGGCACCCAATGTTTCCAGCAAATAAAAATTGTGTTAGGATGATAATATTGCACTATAAATCCGTTTGCTTTTAATTTATCAATTAAATAAGCAATAAGCGTACCTTGATCATATTTAGGAACACCTATTATTATTTCGGGTACTACATACCAGCAAAACTGTTCATCGATTTTCTGTCTAGATGTAGTTTTAATTTTCACATGAATTCGATTTAATATTTTGTTAAATAATTCTAATTTATTTAAATCCATTTGCTGTTTTTTTTCATATAAGCTATCAATGCTTATTTTTTCAGTAAAATCTACTGTATTTTCTAGAGTAAATATGTTTGCCATGTTATACTGTGTGTTATATTATGTTAATACTATGTTATACTATTCCTTCCTAATACAGAAAATATAGAAAAAAAATATACAAAATGATTTTATAAGTAGGTTCTATAAAACACAAAACAAATGACGATAAAAAATATTGTTTTATCTGGTGGTTGTCATACATTTTATCAGACATTAGGCATTATTCAAACTTTAGAAAAAAATGATATATGGAAAATAGAAAATATAGAAAAAATATATGGGACATCAGCAGGTGCATTATTAGGAGCAATTTTATGTTTAAAATTCGATTGGGACACTTTAAATGATTATTTTTTGAACAGACCATGGAAGGATGTTTTTAATGTAGATATTAATACTATTTTATCCATTTTTAATACAAAGGGTTTTTTTAACAGAACTCAGTTAGAATTAATATTTAAACCATTGTTACATGCAAAAGATTTAACTTTAAATATTACATTAAAAGAATTATATGAATACTCCAATATTGAATTATATATGTATTCATTTGAAATAAATTATTTTAAATTAGAAGAAATTAGTTATAAAACACACCCCGATTTATCTTTAATAACTGCATTAAATATGAGTTCAGCTTTACCAATGATGTTTTCGCCTGTTTGTATGGATGATAAATGTTATATAGATGGCGGTACTTATACAAATTATCCATTATCATTTTGTATAGATCAAAACAATAAATTAGATGAAATTTTAGGAATTAAAAATGTATTTAATAATGAATGTAATAGTAAATGCAATGAAAATAAAACACAAGATGATGAATTTACTAGTAAAAAAAATGACATTATAAATAACGAATCTTCTTTATTAGATTTTTTTATAAGTTTTTTTCAGAAATTAATATTAAATTTAAATATTGACAATTTAACACATATCATAAAACATGAAATTTATTGTGAATGTCAGACTATAACACATACTTTTTTTAATAAAGTAATATCCTCGATAGAAACCAGGAAAGAATTATTAGAAAATGGAATAGAATGTGGAAATCAATATATACAGAATATATCAGATTAAAAAATTAAAAAATAATGATTAGATGTTAAATATTTTTTTATTTAAAATATTTATAATATAAATCAAAATTTATAACTATTTATGTTTGAAATATTTTTTTCAAATAAAAGAAAATTATTTAAAATTGACAATTTTAAATTAAATGAACCTATCAATATTACTAATATTGATAATAATTATTTATCTTGTGCAGAAATTAATAATATTGTAGATTTTTTTTTTGAAGATGATAATTCTAATAGACAAAAATGGATAATAGAAAAAGATGAAAATGAAGAAAATACATACTATATAAAGTCCGCATTTCATAGGTATAATAATACACAGTATTTAGGTTGTCCTAATTTGAATAACCAAGTTTTTTTATATACAAGTAAAAATATGTTTACTAAATGGAAAATACAGAATATTGAAAATAATTATTATATAATAACATATAGTGGCGTTAAATTTAATCCACGCGAAATATCTTTAGTAGTTTCAAGATATAATGAAAATATAGAATGGGTTCTTCCATACAATGATATTTCTATTATATATAATAAAGGTCATGAATTAAATATACATTTTAATAATATAATTAATTTAAGTAATATTGGTCGTGAAGGTCATACGTATTTATATCACATAATACAAAACTATAATTCACTTCCTAATAGAGTAATTTTTACACAAGGATCACCATTTGAACATAACCATACATTTTTATATGGAATAGATAATTATAATGAAACAATGGATGTTCAGCCATTGGGATTGAAATATTTACAAGAATTAAATATACCTCCAATAGATATATTAGAAAAATACAAAACAACAACATATTATGGGTTAGAATACTTAGTGGTTAATATAAATAAAAATACTGATAACCTTCCTCCTTATAATTTTATAGATGATGGCATCAATAGATTAATACAAACATACAATAACCGTTTTCCTCATTGTAAATCGTTAATTGAAAATTTATTAGAGAGAAGTAATTTTCCAATAGTTAAACAATTAAATGAAATTAGGTTTTGTTATTCTGCATTATTTTCAGTTATAAAAAAACAAATACATAAATATGATATTTCAGTATATCAAAATTTATTAAATGAATTAATCAGTTTTAATGATCAGAGTGGTGAAAATGGCTACATATTGGAAAGATTATGGTTATATATTTTTGAGGATTAAAATATTTTATTTATTTTAACATTTCAATTTGATATTGAAATGTTAAATTTTGTATTTTATATGACACAATATTAATATTTATAGAACACTATTTAAAAATTGTGTTAATGATTGTTGGGTTGGTTTAGCATCGAAATCAATAACTTGATTGCCTTTTACTAATTTAATAGTAGGGTAACCTTCAATCTTGTATTGATCCACCATTTGTTGAATTTGTTGTGTTTCAGTTGTGCAATTTACTTCTGTAAATGTAACTGTATATCCGTTTATTATTTTTCCATTATATTGTGATTTTACTTTTTCCCATTCAGGTTTAGCAGTTTTGCAATGTGGACACCAATCAACATAAAATAATATCAATTCAGCTTGGTTTGTATTGCCACTTGATTCATTATATACTTCTGCTGTGTTCATGCTGTTTGTTTTCAAAGTTGGTTTAATGTAATATACATAAATAGAGTAACCAATAATAATTAATATAACAGCAAATATAACGTATGTGAAAGACGTCATCATATTGGATGATCCTGGCTTGATAGCGCCACCTGTCATTGCAGAAACAACATTCGTGTTTTTTTGAAAAACTGATTTGGCTTTGTTTAATAAATTATTAAAAAATTGACTAGGCATTTTATATCTGGTTGTTTAGTAGTTTGTAACTTGTATTTATATATAACGTAGAATAAAATACATTAATAATTAAACGAATGTTTGTATTTATACTAAATGTTATATATATTATTTACTTTGTTTTATAGTTTTATTAATTATTTTTGTATCTGATTTAGTGATATATTTTTTATATAATTTAGCTATTTTATTATTTGGATGTAATGTTTCACATATTAAATTATTAACAACTAATTTGTCATGTTCTTCCATTAAAACATTATACAGTATTTCACCTTTATACGGTATTTTATATACATTTTCATATAATTGTATAAAATCATTTGCTCGAAGCATTTTTTTTGTTCTTTTATCATAAACTAAATGGTTTTTACTAATTATAGTTTTTTGATCAGGAATATTAACACCTAAAGAGTTTTCATCAAAACAAACCAAATATTTTTCTAATGTAATAGTTTTTGTAATTGCTTCTATTTTTTTGTTTTTAATTGTATGAATATTAGGATTAATTTCATCAATTGCTATAATACCTTGATTTGTTCGTATAGGAGTTTTAGCAGGAAAACATATATCTGAAATGGGTACAGGTGGTTTGGGACTAGGTGGGACTGGAGGTGTGGGAGGTACTGGAGGTATAGGTTTGGGTGTTATAGTAAATGTATTTCCTCCTAAAATGATTTTTCCACCAATACTGTCAAAAAAATCAGTATTTAAATTTTGTTCAATAAAATCATTATTAGTAAAACTTGAATTATTTAGAATAGAAAAAAAAGACATTTATATATATATATATATATATAAATGTCTTTACAAAACGTTTGTTCAGCTTCTACTTTGAACGCTTTATACAATTCTTTCATAGGTTATAATAATAATGGACAGGGTGATGTTGCATTAAATACAACATTTATCAATACATTTTTATTAACACAAAATAGTAATCAGAATACAAAAGTTCCTGGTTCATCCATTACTTACTATCAACAATCGGAAGAATCATATAATATTATGGCTTCTTCTATTTATAATTGGATTAAAACATTAAATCTATCTGCTTTTAACCCTTATGCAGTGGTAATAGTAGTAGCGGATAGTACTGGTAGGGTAGTATTTGATAGTAGTGCTGGAGAATCTGCTAATACTTATGAAAATTATCTATTAAATAAAGTTAATCCATTTAATCAAAATATGCTTACATATGTTGTTGGTGCAACACTAGCAAATTCTGGTACATTTTATCAAAATACATGGTCAGCGCCAGCAAATATGTTTATTTCCAATTTAGCAGTAAGACAAGGATTATCTCCAGAAAACCCTTTGGGTACAGTAATAGTTTCTAGTGTAGTTTTGGTTTAAAAATAATAAAGTTTTGTAATTGATAAAAATAGCCTATAAGAATAATATTTTGTGTTTCATATTTTTAATTATACCATATAAAATATGAAATTATTTTATATTTATAAAATCATTCTCTTAGCAATCATCAATATCAACAATAATATAAAAATGGAAAATATATAACTGCATATAATGTTGGTTTTGATATTACTTGTTTCACTACTAGCAAAATTGGAATCAGAAAATACAGAAATGTCTAATTTTTTGGATACATCATAAGCGGATAGTGTATTAATAATAAATGCATAAGATAATATTAGTATTGCCACTATTTTTCCTACAGTCGAAACTAATAAAAATTTACTTAATGGAGTAAGAAAAAATATAATAATGATCACAATTGAAACACTAATACATATAGATGCGTTTTTTGTAGAATTTAGATAATTGGAAATGTCGTTGTTCATGTTTGAAATAGATTAGAGATATTAGAGAGATATATAAATAGATATAATGATTAAAATTTATTGATTTAGAAAAATATATATATTATATAAGCTAAATATATTATATATCAATATTAAATTATAATTATATTTACGTTGTTAAATGAAAAATAAAACAAGAAAACGCAAATCAACACATAATATAACACATAATAAAAATAGAGTTTATAAAAAAGACGATTTTGTGAGTAGTGATGGTATGTTGACAACGGTATGGGGTCCAAGTATTTGGCATTATTTACACACAATGAGTTTTAATTATCCTGTGCATCCTACACCTGAGGATAAAAAATACTATTATGATTTTATGATTAATCTTCAAAATGTACTACCTTGTAAATATTGTAGAGAGAATCTTAAAAAGAACTACAAGGAATTTCCTCTTACACAAAAACATATGGAAAGCAGAGAGTCTTTCTCTCGATACGTTTATAATTTACATGAGTTGGTAAATAAAATGTTAAACAAAAAAAGTAATTTGTCTTATTGTGATGTGCGTGAAAGATATGAGCATTTCCGTGCTAGATGTACAGAGGAAAAACGAACAGTTTTTAAATTTAATAAAACAATGAAGAAACAACTTAAAGAAAACAAAAAACAATCAGAAAAAGGTTGTACAGAACCACTTTTTGGTAAAAAATCAAAATGTGTAATAAAAATAGTGCCTCAAAATATTAAAACCGCAACATTTCAAATGGATAAAAAGTGCATTAAAACAAGGGGATAAATGGTGGTTTTTATGTGGATATTTTGTATATTGTTTATCTTTGTCATAAACAATATATTTGGTTCTAATTATTTGCATCACATTACATTCCAAATTGACTAAAATCATTTAAAACTGGGACAGGGATATATTCTTCTGCTAGAGTATCGTAATTTGGTACTTTTTTACACTCGAAATTTGGTTGCGGACAACGAGCACATGCAGGACATGGTGGGCATGTTTCTTTTTCACTTTGCATATTACAAGGAAGCGTAGGACATGCAGGACAAACTGGTGGAACAACTTCTGATTTTAATATGTATAAATCTTCAGAACCTGGTGGTATTTGACTAGCAGGTATGCCAGGAGGTAAAGAATTACTGTAATTATAAGAACTTCCATATCCACTTGTTCCACTAGAATAATTGTTTGTTGTACTATAAGGATATGAATTTGATGTTGTATTTGTTGTACTATAAGGATATGAATTTGAGCTTGTGTTTGTTGTATTTGCAGACGAATCATAGTTATTATTACTACTTGTTGTAGGAGTAACAGTAAATAGAATTATATTACCATTAGGCATAGTTACTTCTAAAGAATAATTTCCATTAGTTCCATTATTAATAAATATAGCTTTTCCACCATTTGCACCATAATAAATGGTTATATATATGTTATTACTATTAACTGGAGTATTTGATTTGTATATGGTAGTTTGACCATTAGGATACGTTATTATAATATAGTACGAATCAGCTGTCTGAACAATTCTAGCAGTAGCACCATATGGTCCATAATAAACAGTACTTGTTATTGTGCTATTTGTACTGGCAGGAGGATATACATATGAACTACTTGATTCGTACGAGTTACTAGATCCATACGAATTAGAAGTTCCATACGATGTATTATTAATGTAATCTGGATTATATGTTTGTGGATTATTAACTGTAAATAAAATAGCTGTTCCATTTGGCAATGTTACTTCTAAAGCATATTGGCCATTACTTCCATTATTAATAAAAACAGCTTTACCTCCATTACTACCATAATACACTGTTACATATATAGTATTAGGTGTAACATTTGTATTAGATGTATAAATAGTAGTTTGACCATTTGGATACGTGACAATTATGTTATAAGAATTAGCAGTTTCAACAACTTTTGCAGTAGCACCATTTGGTCCATAATATACAGTAGATACAGACAAACCAGAGTAATGATTGTAATTATCATAGTTATTGGAATATGATTGTGGGTTTGTAGTAGGCCATGAATTATATTTTGGATAATTTTGGTTTGTATAATAAGGTGTTTTTGTAATAGTAAATAATTCAATTGTACCATTTGGTAAAGTAATCTCAATTGCAGTGTTGCCATTATCAACACGAATTACTCGTGCTACACCTCCATTAGTTCCATAAAATACTGTTAATTCATAAGATGTTGATGTAGATGAGGATGTGTATATGGTGTAATTACAACTGCAATCTACCATACTACCACTAACGTCATTACCACTAATATCATTACCACTGCAATCATTTCCACTACAATCACCAACTACAATCGAGTATGTATTATTCGCGTTTTTTACAATTTGAGCAGTGTTTCCATTGGGACCATAATAAGTAGCAACTGTATTTAAATTTAGACTACTAGTGGTTGTTTTTTTTGTAAATCCTTCTTTATGATTAATTCCACAATTACCTCCTAAAAATGAACATAATATTAATCCTAATAATAAAATGACAAAAAGTAATAATGCTTTATATTTAAAATTCATTCACCCTATTTATATAAATTGTATGTAGTATATAGTATATAGTATATAGTGAAAAAAGTTTAATATATTAAAATATAATTGATTTTAATATATTTATTATATTTATTACAATAATCGAGAAAAATCATGGAAATCGAAAAAAAATCAACCAGCCCAACACATTTACAGTGTTATTATAATGATGATCCGAATATAATTGAAATCGGTGTAGATGAAGCAGGAAGAGGTCCTCTTTTTGGACGTGTTTATACTTCTGCTGTTATATTACCATCTAATAAAAAAACATTTGGTTCTGAATCTGATAGTAATTTCGATTATTCAAAAATGAAAGACAGTAAAAAATTTCATTCAAAAAAGAAAATAACAGAGGTTGCAAATTATATAAGAGAAAATGCTGTAGCGTGGTCGGTTGCTTATATGGATGAATCCGTTATAGACGACGTAAATATATTACAAGCAACACAAATGGCAATGCACAAATGTATCAATGAAATTATACAAAATAACCGTATGTCTCCTGAAAACACTTTGTTACTAATCGATGGTAATTATTTTAAACCAATTACACTTTTTGATAAAATAACCAATAAACTTCAAACATTTAATTATGTTTGTGTAGAAGGTGGGGATAATAAATATGCATCGATTGCTGCTGCATCCATATTAGCTAAAGTAGCGAGAGATGAATATATTCAAGAATTATGTGATCAACATCCAAGTTTAATTGAATATTATGGATTAGATAGCAACAAAGGATATGGTGCAAAAAAACATTTGGATGGTATTAAACAACATGGCATAACCATTTGGCATAGAAGAACTTTTGGTATTTGTAAAGAATATGTATAATAACCACAACAATAAAAATGAACAAAAATGAAGACAAATAAGATTATTAATAAAAAATTGATTTTTTATTTTTTATTAATAGACATAGATACAAAACAAATATAGAGATTTTTCAATTTAAATACATATACACAGATACACAATCAAATACTATAGACCAACATGTTTGTACTAGTTTTTGATACTGAGACAACCGGATTACCAAAAACAAAAGTAATTAATGAAAATACTGTTAATAGTTGGCCTTATATTGTACAATTAAGTTATATTATATATGACACAGAATCAAATAAAATAATTAAAATCAGTGATAACATTGCAAAAATACCAGAGAATGTAGAATTATCAAAAGAAAGTATTGCAATTCATGGTATTGATAGAAATAAAATGAATGAAAAAGGAAAACCAATTGTAGAAATATTACAAGAATTTCTAACCACTATTGATTCAATTGATTTGATAGTATGTCATAATATAGATTTTGACATTAATATGATTATTGTAGAAATATATAGATGCGCACTTGATGCAAACAATTCTCATGTAAAAGAAATTAATTTACCCATTATAGTTCGATTACAATATATGAATAAATATTGTACAATGAAAAATAGTATGGAATTATGCAATATAAAAAAAATCACTAAAACAACTGGAAAAGAATATGTAAAGTTTCCTACGTTATCAGAGTCATATCATAAATTATTTAATGAAAAACCAAATAATATGCACAATTCATTGAATGATGTTTATGCATGTTTTCGATGTTTCTGTAAATTAAAATACAATAAAGATATATGTAAAGAGGATGTAGAATTTAATAAATTATTAAGGGATGCTTTGTAAATATTGTATGTTGTATATATTAGACCAAATAAAACAAAAATATGTTCATATTGTATTTTTTTTATTTTTATTTGGGGTATTTGCCTCGCTCTAATAGTGTAAGTTTTTTATTTTTCGGTTCAAAATAATCGATAAACCGTTGTGCAATGTATTCTACATTACAATTTCCACATGTGAATATATCAATTGCGATATATCTTTTTTCTGGCCATGTATGAATACTTAAGTGCGATTCACTTAATAAATACAATGCAGTAAATGCACCGTCTATTTTTTTGTTTTCATGATTAAAATCAAAAAAATGTATATTTTTTGATAGCAGGTGAATGTTTGCGGTCTTCAAAATGTGATCTATAAAATCATTAAAAATATATAATGTACTAGTATTTATACTTTGAAGAATTTCATTATTCACGTCATATAAATCTAATATAATATGCTTTCCGACACTCATATTTTATACAATTATATTATATATACAATGTCAATATAAACAATAATATAATTATCTCTAAACAGTAATTTATATAATTCATATATTATGCAGAGCACATTTCACATATTTCATCTCCATTGTTATCGTTGTCGTGTTTATCCGGTTCTACTGTAAATTGCTGTGCTTGATGTTTGGCTTTTCTTCTTAAATAATAAATGCCTGTTTTCAATCCTTTTTTCCATGAATAAAAATGCATCGAAGTCAGTGTATTATAATTTGGATCTTCTAACCATAAATTCAAACTCTGTGATTGACATATAAATGCGCCTCTATCAGCCGACATATCGATCAAATGTTTCATTGGTATTTCCCACACTATTTTGTATTTCTCTCGAATTTCTGGAGGAATCATTGTTAGTTGTTGTACGCTACCTTTATTAGCAATAATATTGTTTTTAATATTATCATTCCATAATCCTAATTCAATCAACTCATTCATTAAATATTTATTCACCACCACAAATTCACCCGCCAACGTTCTTCTACTATAAATATTACTGGTTATAGGCTCAAAACATTCATTGAATCCTAATATTTGTGATGTACTTGCAGTAGGCATAGGTGCTACCAAAAGTGAATTACGTAATCCATATTCTATTATATACTCTTTAAGGATTGACCAATTATATCTCTCATTGGTAGGGTCGATTCCCCACATATCAAATTGCAATACACCCTTTGAAGCAGGTGATCCTTCAAAAGAACTATATGCACCTAAATGATTGTTATATGTGATATTATTTTTTTCAGCGTTTAATAGATTCATTGATTCATTTTCATAAATAAAATAATCACATTCATTACAGTTTTCATGATTATTATCATTATCATAATCAAACAATAATTTTTTATACACAGGATGATTTTTTAAAAACTGTACGCGTTCAATTGCTAACTCATTACTTCTCTCCAGCGCTCCATGATAGATTGTTTCAAATATGTTTTTATTAATCAACTTTGCTTCTTCACTATGATAAGGAATGTTCATCTTAAAAAACACATCCGCTAATCCTTGTACTCCGATTCCAATAGGACGATGTAATAAATTACTGCGCTTGGTTTTTTCAGTTGGGTAAAAATTAATATCGATGATTTTGTTTAGATTTTTGGTTACTACTTTTGTAACGTGATGTAATTTTTCATAATCAAATTCTTTGGTGGTTTCATCGACAAAAAGTGGAAGTGCGATACTTGCTAAATTACAAACAGATGACTCTTTATCGTCAGAGTACTGCACTATTTCGGTACATAAATTTGACGACATAATGGTGCCAAGATTTTTCTGATTTGATTTTTTATTTACATGATCCTTAAATAATAGATATGGTGTTCCTGTTTCCATTTGTGCGTCCAATATTTTAAACCATAAATCACGTGCATTTACAACTTTTCTTGATTTCCCTGAATTTTCATATTGTTTGTATAATTTATTGAACGCATCCCCATATATATTATGTAATCCAGGACATTCATTTGGGCAAAAAAGCGACCATTTTCCATTGTCTTTAACACGTTCCATAAAAAGATCTGGAATCCAAAGAGCATAAAAAAGATCACGCGCTCTTAATTCTTCATCACCGTGATTCTTTTTCATTTCTAAAAAATCTTCAACGTCAGCATGCCATGGTTCCAGGTATATTGCGAAACTACCATTTCTTTTTCCACCTTGATTTATATATTTTGCAGTATCATTAAAGACGCGCAACATTGGAACAATACCTGTGGATTTTCCATTTGTTCCATTTATGAGTGATCCATTTGCTCGAACATTATGAATATGAAGACCTATTCCTCCTGCCCATTTTGATATATTTGCACAATCCTTCAAGGTATTAAAAATACCTTCTAAACTATCCTCCTCTAATGCTACTAAATAACACGAACTTAATTGTGGTCGTCTAGTTCCTGCATTAAATAATGTAGGTGTTGCATGTGTAAAATATTTTTGTGACATCAAATCATATGATTCTTTAATTGCTTTTATATCATCTCCGTGAATACCAATAGAGACACGTAACCACATGTGTTGTGGTCGCTCAATAATTTTATCATTTACTTTAAATAAATAAGCTCTTTCTAATGTTTTGAATCCAAAATAATCAATTAAATAATCGCGATCATAATCAATTATGTCTTCTAAAACATCGGCGTTTTTTTGAATACTTTGCCATGTTTTTTCTGATATTAATGGATTATGAACACCATGTACGTCTTTAAATTCATACAAAGTTTTCATTGCAGTCATGAAACTCGATGGTGTATTTTTTTGATGATTTGAAATAACTATGCGACCTGCTAATATTCCATATTCTGGACTTTTTGTAGAGAGTGATGCACATTGTTCAGCAGTTAATTCATCGATTTTAGTAGTCGGAATTTTATCATATAGCTGATCTATGACTTTTATAACTAAAGATGAATAATTTATGTTGATATTTGCTTCCATACCAATTTTTTTTACGCGATTTAATATTTTATCAAATGCAATGTCTTCTAATATACCATTGCGTTTTAATACACGCATTTCTGTATTTGTGTTGTTGGTATTGTTATTGTTATATATGGTTGCATTGGTTTCACTGATTCCGTTCATAGACATTTTATTTCTATGATTACTAAATAAATAATTTTAATATTTTTAACAATAATATTATAATTTATTTTTACTATAATATTATATAACTAATATATAAATCATATTATACAAATCATGAAACATTTAAATTATATAAAATGGATTGTATTAATTATTATAATTGTTGTATTATATTCGTTAGTATCTAAAAGCATAAATTTTCGAATGGAAGGTTTTACAGGAAGCGAACCATTGACTAAAAGCAATTTAGCGTATTCTGATTTTGCTATTGATAAAAATGGAAATTATACTTCTAATCCAAGTGTTCAAGGTGATTATTTATTAGATGGTTATTATCCTAAATCAAAAACATATGGTGTTCGTGATATCAATAGTAGTGATGTATGGTGGTATTATCCACAATTTCAAGTAGGTTCGTATGAACAAGAAACAAACAATATTCGTTATTCCATCAATCCTGATTTAGGTGGTTGCATGCCTGTTGAATTTTGTGATACTATGTATGATAATAAACAACATAATCCTTCTAATATAATAAAACCATTACCACCTGTAGGTAAAATAACAAATACAACATCTAGAAATGGATATTTTTTAACACCAGGTAATCTAAACAATTTCTATAATGAAACTGAATAGTATGGTTGGTGGTTGGGTTGATCAATTCGTATTATGCTTACTTTCGTCAAACGATTGTGTTCGAATTTTGAAAAATTGCATTATATTTGGTTTATGTGTTAGAGGTGAATTCGATAACTGCACTGTTTTTGTCGCATCGTTTGATATAGCATCAGATTCTTTCGTTATTGAATTATTTTGATCAAAATCCACATCTCCAGTATCAGAGTTTATTTTGATTAAACATATAGATTTATTCGACGTAGTAGTTTCTATCCGATTCTTTGTTTGTTTTTTACTTGATTTTGGCGCTCTATGTGCATAACCATGAACGCGTTCATATTCAACTGTTTTCCACAATTCTTCTAAAAAATGTAAATTTTCATTAAACCATTTTATATTTCGTTTAATTAAAACGCAACTAAAACAATCTAAACGCCAATATAAATTTTTTATCCAGATATAACCCAGTGATTCTAATCGTTCCATTTCTGTTTCTTCCCATGTTTGAAAATCTATATAGGTTTTAATATTCATAGGTTTATAGACATAAAATGGATTACCATCTTTATTAGCAAAATACATAATAACTCCTTTATATTCGTTTTTAGCTGTTTTTTCAATTGATTGGTGATTATTTGTATGTGTAGAGTCGTCTGGTGTGTTGGATGTATCCATTAAAAACGCATTTTCATTTTCATATTCTATAAAACGAGTTTCTAGAAAATCACATTCATCTAAACCACACGTTTCCATTTGTAATTGTGTTTGAACCCAATACTCTTTTTTAGGTATCCCTGTAATTTCTCTATTGACAATGTTTTTAATTTCCAACATAACGCCATATTTTTCACTATTCGGATCAATATTGATTCCATCAGGTGAAGCACCTAAAAAAAAGTACTTGTCATGTTTAATACAACCAAAGTCACCTATTTTTGTATTGTACATATATTCATATATCATTACAGAAACCGGTTCATATTTTTGTCCCCAATGAAATGGAGTATTAATATTAACTTGTTTAGATTGGTTTTGTGAATCGGAGGATCCAGATACTGTTTTAATTGGTTGACATTTTTCATATATTAATTGATTTTTCATAGCATCAGATTCAAATGCTTTATATGCATTACTTGCTGTTATTAAATTGTGTCTGAATTCATACCATTCATTTGTGCGTTGTTCTGGTTGAGGTTTCGATTTCAAATATGTTATTATTTTAGTAATATCTTCTTTGTTTTTAGTGTTTTTTGTGCTGTCAGGATTTTTGAATGTGTTTTGGCTGGTTATTTCGAGAGAACGTTCAGGAATAAAACATATATAAAATATTTCAAATGCAAAATCAATAATTTCAGTTAATTCGTTTTCAACAGTATCATTGTATGTGAAATAATATTCCGGGTATAAATAATTTTCATATTGTTCATATATGATATCGGATATATCTTCATATATAATATCATCAAAATCTGGATCCGCAACAATGTTTGTATTTTCTTCGACGTAGTCGTTTATTATTTCCAATACATATTCTATTAATTTATATCTATCTTGTTCTGTAAAAATAGATGTGTATAAATCTGGTCTAATTTGATTCAAAATGTTTTTTAAATTTAGTTCTTGTACATCAATATCCATATTTAAACTAGTATATATACCTTATATAAATTCATGATTTTCTTTTATATTTTAATATTTATATATATTAGTATTCAACACATATTCAAAACTAATATATAAACTTAAAAATGTCAAATGGATTAGAATCACCATTAGTTGTTGGTATTAATTATGTTAATAAAACAACTGTAAATATAAATAAAATAGACTATTCAGAGATAATTAAAGTTAAATCACAAACAATAAAAACAAGTATCAATGTACTTACTGGCAATGGATATGTTGTATCAAAATCAAAAATAACTACAGATGTTTCAAAATTAAACTATATAATTAGTGCATCTGGTATGTATGGAGAGTATTGTGGTACAGATAGCAATCAGAATTTTATTTTTAAAGTATTACAAAATACCACGATTATAGATAATAAAAATAACAACGGAATAGTTATTCCGACAAATACAAAAATAACTCTTTCAAAAATTAGTAGTAATAAATATATGTTTGAAAAAAAAAATAAACTTATTAATAACGTGAATAGCAATGACGAATTACAAACTACTGTTAATAAAGTTGTTAATAAAACATATGATGCTGTTACTAATATAGGAAAATCGGAAAGTGTTATACCAAATACAGGTGGTAGGTCATATAAAAAACATAAAAACACGCGAGTTAAGACACTATTAAAAAAATATAAGAGTCGTAAAACCAACAAAACACGTAAAAATAATAAAAAATAGTGCATCGATATTCCGTTCAGTTACCACCTTCATTATCTGGTTCTTTTATAGATATTAATTTTTTATTATGATTTGGCAAATTTTTAAGAGTGGATAATCGTTTATCTGTATTTTTAAGAGTAAAATGTTTTTTTTGTTTATTATAATTTAATGCAGGTATATTTTTTATTAATCCAGTTTCTTTATCATATATAACATCTTTAACACGTATTAATTTTTTTTTATCTATGCAATCTTTCAAAAAATGTATTAAAAGCTGTTCTTCTTCATTGGATAATGAATTTTCATCTTTGTATTTATTTACATATTCAATTAATTTTTTTGTTTTCATAGTTTTATCTAGTTTGCTCCATGGTTCAATTTTGTTGTTGTTTTTTTCATTTTCTAAAAATTTTTCCAAATTAGATAAATCATTTGATGATTTTGTTTCTACTATAGGATTACCACTGCATAACAACATAGTTTTATATTTAATATTTTTTAATTCTATACATTCATCTTTTTTTGAATTCGATTGTGTAGATGGTGTTTGTAGTGTTTGTAATGGTTGTATAGTTTGAGTAGCATCAACATTTTGTTCCATCATTGTAGATTAAATATATATGTATATACATATATAAAGAGATCAATTTATATTATTTTTATACTAATAATATAAATTGAATTATGGAAGAGAATGATAATCAAGGTAACGGGGATCAAGAACCGATACTAGAAACAAAAAAGAGTATAAATATTGTTGGTGTGGGTAATCGTTATCAAATAAAAAAATTAACAAACAAAGATGATATAAATAAAATAAAATTACGAAAAGAAACACAAAAATGGAAGGTTATAGGAGACGTTTATGAGAGAAATTATCAATTAGAATTATTAGATAAAATACATTTTTTAGAGGATGATGATAATATTAAATTAATGAAGCGACAAATAGATAAAAAATTAAATAATTACAAACAACAAGACATTCATAAAAATATATATGATTCGAATAATATTATAACAATAGAAGAAACAATAGTAAAACTACAGGAATCTAATCTGTTATGCTATTATTGCAAAAAGGATATTTTGGTTTTATATGAAATAGTGAGAGAAAGTCTTCAATGGACATTGGATAGAATTGATAATTCTTTAGGCCATAACAAGGACAACGTATTAATTTCTTGCTTACATTGTAATTTAAAACGACGAAAACAAAACAAAGATGCGTTTTTATTTACAAAACAATTACAATTAATAAAAAAAAATTGAACATGTTTTAACCAATATATTTATGACAAACAACAAACAACAAACAACAAACAACAATATAATAAATATGAACACTATCATAAATATAATTTATATTATAGTTATCTTCAATATTATCATAACTATAATAAAATCAAGTGATACATGCAATTTTAAAAAATCGGGAAAAGATTTTACTATAGATTTTAAGGGAGATGTAAAAAATAATTTTAAATTTTCATTAAACGGTATATATAATTATATTTACTATTATGGTGATATTTACTGTGTAGGTGAATGGAAAATGGTATCAAAAAATGATGATAATAATTATAGTATGGTATATTATGGCGACATTAAAAATGGTATGCCTCATGGTGTAAATGAACATACTATGATAACTCATAATTATAAAATTGATAATAATATAGAAACAAAATATTCTTACACTGGAAGTTGGAACAATGGTAATAAAGAAGGGCATGGACTACAAAAAATAACTTTTATAGATAAAAACAGTAATATCAACCCAATAATTATTACAATTCAAAAAGGATTATTTAATAAGAATGATATAATTGAAGGAGTAGAATTTTCATATTTAATTGACGTTAATGTTTGTTATGTTTATGTAGGTAAATTTTATAATAATAGACCAAATGGTACAGGTATTATTCATTATAATAATGGAACCATTTTTGAAGGTGAATTTATGAAAGGTAATTTAGTAAATATTGTAAAAACAACGACTAATGAAATAGACCAATTTAATTGTTTAGAAAAACTAATTCAACCACTGTAAATATGAAAAACAATAAAATAAATATAAAACATTATAAATATAATAAACAATAAACTATAAAAACCGACAATAAACTGTTATACATGAATAGAAATTTATTTTTTTGGAAATGGTCAATTGGTAACGGAGAACAAATGGAGAGAAGTTTAAGAAAACATACTCGGATTTATCCAGAATCCAATAATGTAAATACAGACGATTCACAACGAGAACGTCAATCGCAACCTGTTACAGATGAGCATATAGAAAGTATGGCATACACACAATCTATGCAATGCGATTCTACCAATTGGAGTGATACCAATGATATTATGTTTTTAGAACATCAGTTTAAATTAGCTTCAAATAATAAGAGAGAAGAAAGTTATAATAAAATGGCAGAACGTGAAATGGTTTCACAAATAGGATTGAATCCATTTTTACATCAAAATCCAGAAACACAAACACAAAATAGTTATATACAAGATGTAATCAATAGAGATCTATTTATGAAACCTGTAAATACGAATATAGAAAAACCTATTGAAACGGAGAATAACAATTTATAATAAAACATTTACTATAAAAACATTTAAACAAATAACTATAATTTTATCCATATTATAATAAGATATTACACTAACATATTACAATAACATATTACAATATTAAAATGAATTGTGTTATAAATCCATATGTAATTGATAATTTGACTACTCCTTTTACAAATCCCGTAAAATTAAATTCATTGAACTATACAAGCCAAAATGATCTATTGTTAAACAATTTATTGGTGTTTTACAAAAATAACAACAATATGGAGAGAATGTTGAAAATAATAACTGGTGAATCCAAGATTTCTCTCCGAATAGTAGATTGGTTCTCGACCAACTATGCAAAAAAACATTTTACAACGTACAATATTTTTAATGAAGTGAATGTTTCTAATTCAGAAGAAAATTCAACATCATCATCAAGCTCAAAAAGATTCAAGGTATATGTGGATTATAAATTGAAATTAAAAGCTTATTCGAAAAAACGTTTTGATCCATTTTGTAGATGGGATAGAATAAGCATACCATATGATGATGCAAAAGGAACGTTTATCGAAACAACGATTGGACAACTGAATTTTTTCAAATGGGCTTTGGAAAATAAAGTGGTTGATTTCATCGAAGAAAATTATGACGAAATTGAAAAAGATATGAATAGTTATAATAGTACATCAAAAAGAAAGACTTCTGGTAATAGTAATGATTCGTGTAGTTCGGGATCTGCAACGGGATCATTATCTAGTGTTAGTTCTACTTCAAGTGTTGGTTCAAATACAAAAACCAGGAAGAAGAGAGAAGAATTGTCTGTTTCTGCTGCGAAGAGTATCAAAAAGGAAAAGGTTGAAATTGTGGTGAAATTTCATTGAAAACAAAATAGTCAAATAGGTATAAAATAAGTATAATATGCGACTAAAATATAAATATAATATAAGTAGGTACATTATGGGAAATACTCATAATGTACAAAAAGTCAATTTTGAAGATATACAATGTGCAATAAAAAATCCAGATAAATATATATTAATTAATACATTACCAATTCATGAACAACAATGTTTATTGCCAAATACGATTAGTGTAGAAAAAGAAGAGGCCATAATGAATTCATTTATTCGAAACAAACATGTAATAGGACAAAAACATATAATAATATATGGTAAAAATAACAATGATATTACTATTTTTAACAAATACAAACAATTAGTTAAATTGGGTTTTTTTTCCGTTTTTATTTATATCGGTGGTATCTTTGAATGGTTATTATTAGCAGATATTTATGGTAATGATTTGTTTCCTACTACGAAACGTGAATTAGATATTTTAAAATTTAAACCAAACAAAGGGCTAAACATTCAATTATTAGAATATTAGTATCGGGGTGGATTTATTATCTCTCCATTATTATATATAACACGTTGTTTGACATGTATAAATTACTCATAACTGCAATAGTATTTGTAATAATCGATGGTGTCTTTTTGACAATGATGAAACCTTATTTTGAGAATCAAGTAAAATTGGTTCAAGGATCACCAATAAAAATAAACATTACAGCAACACTCCTATGTTATGTTTTCTTGATTTTTGGAATTTATTACTTTATTATTAAGCCAAATAAATCAGTACAAGATGCATTCTTATTTGGTATTGTAATTTATGCCGTATATGAAACGACTTCTCGTGCTCTTTTAACAAAATGGAAATGGAGTACTGTCTTTATAGATACTTTATGGGGTGGTATATTATTTGCATTGACTACATGGATAATGAAGAAGATGGTCAAACTAGTAGGGTTAAAATAACCTTCGTGGCTAATTAAATAAATAATACAAATGATATCCGAAACTTGCAAAGGCGAGCATGAGTATAATTTCAAAGAATTTACGAGGTGTATTATCTTTTTTGTATCCAATATAAATCAACAACGGACCAACAATAAATATATGAATATAATTGATCCATGCGTCTTTCTTATAAATAGATTTATAAATATGATAAAGAATAATAACAATACCGAGTCCAATCAAAATCGGATATACAATTTTTGGCAACTTTGTTTGCATGATGCCAATGTATAAAAATAGACCACTTACTAGAATAATATGAAATAAATGAACCCAAACAGTTTTTTCCATTTTATATTATGTCATGATTATATTTTTTTCGTTTTTCTTTTTTTACGTTTGTGTTGTTTCGATCTTTTGTGTTTCGATCTTTTGTGTTTCGATCTTTTGCGTTTATTATTTCCACCATTAATAATGGCATAAACCGTACCGTTTCCATTTAAGTTGTTTGTGTTGTTGTTTGGTATGTTTGCACTGTTTGAATCACTAATCGTATCATTTATCTTACTATATAATTTTGACCCAAGGTCGGACATTATAGATGTGGTTTTGTTAAAAATATCACCCATTGTCATAACATTGGATGAATTCCTAATTACATTCAAAATCTTGTCACTATTTTTTTTACTATAACCTAGTTTCATCATCATATCATCAAATTTGTCATAATTACTACTAATTGCAATATTTCTAATATAAGTCGATGATAATTTTTTCACATTTTCATTAAATGAAATTTCTGTAAAAATGATATTTGGATTCAACATGTTTTTTATTGTTGTAATTATTTTGTTTTCGGTATTATTTTGTTTAGCAGCTATTATATTATAATCATCGTTCAATAAAACAAATGAATATTTACCTTTGATGTTTTTTTTTTCTTCTTGTTTTTTTGGAAAGTAATATGTCTCATATAACAATACATCTAATACGCTTGTCAAATTATTATCATTAAAATAAATTAAATTGACGTGTAAATCATCAATATGTTTTTTTTCCATTCTATAACGTATTGCTAGACGTGACTTTGCATTTTTTGTAACGTTGTCAATAACAGAAGCAATTTTATTATTAGTTTTAGAAATATTATATAAACCTATGTTTATCTGCTTTAAATTGGATAATATTGCAATTTCCATTTGTTTTTCAATATTCATATCATTATTTTCAATCGATGATTCTGTATAATAAATATAAAAAAGAATAGTGTTATCTATATTTCCGGGTTGTGTGTCATATGTTTTTGTCTCATTGTTATTTATCATAAAAAATAAGTTTGGTTATTTTATGATATGTTTGTTTAATTGTTATATTTATTAATGTATATGTTATATTATATTTATAAAATAAATCTTTCAATTTCTAAAATCCATTGGGTAATTTGATCTTTATTTTCAAAAATATCAACATTACCATTTAATTCTAAAAATTTATTATTGGTAGTTTCACCTTGTAAAACTGTAATCATATTATTATGATACGTATGACAATTCTCTAAATAGGATAACGGTATGGAGCTCTCTCCGTTTCTTGAACGCAATATAATTCGTTTATTGCAAATATCTGGATTCGTTTTTACATAAATAACGCCTTCAATTGGTAATTCACATGCAAATGTATCAAACCATTTATTATAAATTTGATAACAAACGTCTTCTATTTTACCAGAATCATACAACATTTTTGCAAAAACATATTTATCTGTATATAAACACCTTTCTGTGATAATAACAGTATCCGGCTCTGGATTGTTTTTAATGGCTTCTTTTAATAATGCTAATCTTGAAATATATGCCATCATTTGAAAAGGAAATGAATATTTGTCTTGATCATTGTAGAATTTTTCCAACATTGTGATTCCGCTTGCATCTTGAATTGATTCCCATTCATCAACTGGTTCTTTTACAAATATTACTTTTCTTGAGGTGGCTGTTTCTTCCGGTTTTTTTTTTGGATTGTCAAAATGACTGCGTAAATTTGCCAACAAAGTGGATTTACCAGAACCAATATTTCCTTCGATACTGTAGATAACTGGCATTTTTTATATTATAAGTAGTTGTACTTGTTGTAGTTGTTGTCTGTTAAATATATATTTTGTATTTGTGTTGTTAATTTTATCATAATATATTATTTAAAATCAATTTTAAAATAAAATTGATATTAAATATAGGATATATATAACAAATAAAATCTATAATAAAACTGATAGCAAAAATTAATAGCAAAAATTAATAGAATAACAAGTTACCATATCTATCATACACGCAATTACAAACAATGGATTTAATTCAACGAAAATTAACCAAAGTAGAATGGGATACCACTGAAATCCCGGTATCAGCGACTGAAAAAAAGGTACTAGAGTTAATCGATCAGGGGTTTGAAAATGTAAATATCAAAATAAATCATTTTAATTCTTTGTTTTCCTTTTTAAAAATAGAATATTCAAAGGAAATGGAAGATTATTTGTACAATAAATATTTTCATGAAAAAATACAAAAACTTAAAAAAACATATGATATGTCTTATTTAACTCATAGTGTTTCTAGTAATATTCAAATTAAAAAAGCGGATATGATTCGACTACAAAATAATAGTATAGACACAATTCAAAATATTGAAATATATGAAACTGTTTTATTGGATCGTTTGGATAGTTTGTTGGATCTATACAAAAAGAAAAATGAAAAATGGCAATCGTATTATTTTGTATTGTATAAATTAATTAAAAATTCTGTGACAAAAATAAACAAACGTGTTTTACAGGTAATACAATGTACATTGGATCATTACGAAGAAAAAATAAATATTAGTAATATTGTAACAAATGCATATGAATTTATTGAGAAAAACGGTGATTTATTAAAATACAACGATTTATCTTTGTACGAACATCAAAAAAAAATATTCGCTCTGTCGAAAATAACAAAACCAAAGTTATTGTTGTATATTGCTCCAACTGGTACAGGTAAAACATTGACACCTATTGGATTGGCAAAACAACATAAAATCATATTTGTTTGTGCTGCTAGACATGTTGGATTAGCATTGGCTAGATCCGCAATTTCAATCAATAAAAAAATTGCATTCGCATTTGGTTGTAATGATGCCTCAGATATTCGATTGCATTATTTCTCAGCAAAAGAATATACAAAAAATACAAAATCAGGTGGAATATGGAAAGTAGATAATAGTATAGGTGATAAAGTTGAAATTATTATTTCAGATATTAAATCCTATTTACCTGCAATGTATTATATGTTATCATTTAACACACGTGAAGAAATTATTACATACTGGGATGAACCAACTATTACTATGGATTACGAAAATCATGAATTTCATGCTATTATTCAAAAAAATTGGACAGAAAATTTGATTCCAAATATGATATTGTCATCTGCTACATTACCAAAAGAAGATGAATTGGTATCCACAATTAGTGATTTTAAAATGAAATTTCCTGGTGCGTTTATAGAAAGTATTATTAGTCATGATTGTATCAAATCAATACCTTTAATTAATAAAAATGGTTATGTAGTTTTACCTCATAATTTATATGAAGATTATGATGATGTTGTTAATGTAGTAAAACATTGTGAAAATTATCCAACTTTGCTTCGATATTTTGATTTGAAGGAAGTATGTCAATTTATTAAATATGTAAATGATTTGGAATTTATACAAAATAGTTATAAAATCAATCGAAGATTTGGTTCTTTGGATGATATTACTATGCAATCCATCAAACAATATTATCTAAAAACACTAGGAAATATTAAGCCTGGAACATGGGGTAGTATTTATATATATTTAAAAAGTACGACTGCAAAAAGGATTATACCAAATAATTATATTGATGAAAAGGGAAGTAAATTTAAAAAGAGTACTAGTATTGGACCGGGGGTGACAGAACTAAAAGCAAATAGTTTAAATGTTTTGACTAGAATTAATAGTGAGATGATTCCACCAAATACGCAGAGTATCCCGAATAGCAATAATGACCTAGGAAATAGCGCTATTTATATAACTACAAAAGATGCATATACATTAACAGATGGACCTACAATATTTCTTGCAAATGACGTAGAAAAAGTAGCCAAATTTTATATACAACAATCTCACATTCCTTCAAAAATAATGGAAACAATCTTAGAAACGATTCAATATAATAATAATATTAATGAAAAAATTGGACGATTAGAAAAAGATATGGAAGATATGTTGAGTAAAACAGACAAAAATGACCAAGAAGATGATAGTAAGGGTAAAAAATCCAAAAATAAAAACAATGATAAAAATGATAGAGAAATGGAAAACAATGTAAAAATAAGAAATATAAGACAAGAACTGGAAATGTTGTATTCGATGGTGAAAGTTGTTAATTTTAATGAAACATTTGTTCCTAATAAACCAGCACATTTATCAAAATGGGCAGAAGAAATGGATAATAAACGCGCATTTACTAGTAATATCGACAATGATATTATTGAAAAAATTATGTTGTTGAACAATGTTTCTGATAATTGGAAGATTTTGCTCTTAATGGGTATTGGTGTTTTTGTAAATCATGAAAATATGAACAATGACTATGTAGAAATTATGAAAAATTTAGCGGATAAACAATTATTGTATTTGATTATAGCATCAAGTGATTATATTTATGGGACAAATTACCAGTTTTGTCATGGTTATTTAAGTAAGGATATGAAATTAACACAGGAAAAAATTATACAAGCGTTGGGTCGAATTGGTAGAAATAATATACAACAAGATTATACAATTCGATTCAGAGATAATGAACAAATAATAAAATTGTTTAATACAGAAATTGAAAAACCAGAAATAAAAAATATGAATAAATTGTTTTGTAGTTTGTAAGTTTTGTATGTTTTGTATGTTTGTAGGTTTTGGTTGTATATATATTTTTTTATAAAAACACTAATAATAATATAACTATAACAACAACAACGACACATATCATAAATGTTTGTTTTTTTTCACGTTGATAAGCTGGGGAGTTCATGTCTGTATTTGTATTAATCATTTTATATATTGGAGTTTTATATTGGATTTTAATTGATATAAATTTCATATTATTCATATCAATTTTTTTTAGTAATTATATAAAGATATTATTTAACTATGATTTATTTTAATATGTCTTTTCATAGCACCTGTACTTAAATATGTTTTTTCACAATGATTGCATTTATGCAATATACCTTTTTCAATGTGTTTTATTTTTTCATGTCTTAGTCTTCCTGATAAATCAGATAATTCTACTTCACAAAATGAACACTTATATTTTTTATCCCACAACTGATTTAATTTTTCTTCACAAATTTTAATTTGATGAATTTTATAAGGAATTATCATAAATGGTTTAATATCTTCAATAAATTTAATAGAATCATTATGATTTAATTGCCACTCATGTCCTTTACATATTTTATCACTTGCTGGAGATTTTCGAATTCTTTCTCTAACATTACCACCCCATATTTTTTGACCAATATCAAGCGGAGTTCTATCATTTTGTGCAATTGAAACCCTATATCTATTTCTATTTGTTATATCATTAGATATAGTTCCTTCACCTTCATAAAATCCAGCAAACCATATTTTTATTTGTTGTTGATCCATATGAATTATTATAGATCATCATACTATATCTTTAAATTTTTTTCGATTGTATCTGTTGGTTCTACCTCTAATGTAATTGTTTTTCCTGTGAGTGTCTTGACAAATATTTGCATTTATGTTAGTGTGGTGGTGTCTAGTGTTGTATAGTGTTATGTATATACATATTATCAATAAAAAGTTTTTATATATTTATAACTAAATATATAAAATTGTGGGTGCATAAAAGCCCTCTCCGAGAATTGAACTCGGGACCTCCAGTTTACAAGACTGGTGCTCTACGACTAAGCTAAGAGGGCGCGATATCGATTCGATATAAATTGTTGTAATATTGTTTTTTTTATTTTTTTACGCGTGGGGTGGGGTGAATATTGCTAATTTTTCTCCTAGTTCTTTTTAAGTTAAAAATGTTACATGCTGTGTGCCATCAAGGGTGTCAATAGTATTGACTACCTTTTCACTTTTATCAAAATTTTGAATATGAGCCTTTATGTTACTCATTTATAATATTTATGCTATATCATTAGCTCGAAACAATTATTATTGATATTGTATTACTTTTTATTGTTTTCATAAACCTTTTCTCGTAAAAAAACATAATATTCATATCGGTCCTTAGATAATTCAGTTTCATATACTTTACAATTACCAGTAGCGATAGTTTCAGTTATCTTTTTATCTATTCCTGAATTAGGATTTTTTTGAATAATGGTATTATAAATTTTTATTGTAGGCCATTTTTCTAAAACCTTTTCAAAAATAAAAATAACTTCTTCGCCTGTTACAGCTCTCTTTGTTGTACGTTTTCGCTCTCTCCTTTCTCGTTTCATTTTAATAAATTCATTTTTGTATTTGTTATTATTATCTTTTTTTTGCATTTCATTATCCATTCATATATTATTTACATGTTTTTATATTTTTCTAATAAAGAAAGGTAATATTCATATATATTTTTTGATGTTTCTGATTCATAAATTATTGTTTTATTATTCTGTAAACTTCTTTTGATGTTTTTTATAATATCAATTGTAACATTGATAGGGATATTATTTTTATTTCTCTCTTCTATTAAACAATCTAATATTTGTGTGGGTTTCCATTTTTCAATATATTTTTCTAATACAAATATGATTTCATCTACATGAATTTTTCGTTTTGATAAATTAACTTCTTCTCTGGATAATTTTTTATTATTGTCTTTTTCTTCATTTCTACATACTAAATCTCCATTTTTAATTCTGGTTACGGTGTGTCTAAGTAACGAGAGTAATTCTTGAATTTCTATATTTTTATAACCTTTTTCTATTAATTCTCTAACTTTTACTATCATTTCATCGCTAATTCCTCCTTTTTTATCCCTTATCGAACATGACATTTTTTTCTTAGTTTCTTTTGAAAATGATTTACCATAATTATGATTCCCATCACCCTTCATTTTTTCAGATTTTTCTTTATATAATTGTTTGTTAAGAATTTCTCTACAAAATTGTGCTTTTATATTTCTCATTTTTAATGTTTCTAAATAACCTTCTTTACCCGTTTCATTTTTATTTAAATCGTTAAAAACTTCTATTTTATGTTTTTCTTCGTTACAAATTTTATACATGTCTTTTTTTACAGTATCATCATTTGTGGTTAAAAATACCTCAAATGCTTCACATTGATTATATTTTACAATTAAGTGATTTTTTACTAATTGAATAAATTTTAAACAATGCGATTTTTTATAAATTTCATATTTATGTTTACTTATTTTACCAAAACCTAAAAATTTTTGTATTTCATTTAATAATAAAGGATGATTTTTTTGACTTATCGTTATATTCCAATCATGCAAATCATTATAAATAAAGAAACATCCTTCTGCGTCGAATAACCCTGAAATATATTCAATATTTAATCGTGAAATGTTTGATGCATCAAAATTATATTTTATGTTATTGTATTCAGAACATTTGATGTGTAAAATATCTTTTTCTTCATTTTTATTTTTCAAATTTGCTAATTTATTAAATTCATATAAACATTGATATTGGTGTTCTTTTATAATAAAACTTTCTCTCAAATAATCCATTAATATTTGATATTCATTGTTACGAATCAATAAATTGTATTGATTTCTTACATTATATTTGTGATAATAATCATCATCATTCATCATATTTATAGTTTTATCATTTCTATTTGATGAAGAAGTAATGCTTCCACCAAAATGGTATCGCATAACTTGCAATATGTTTGTCCTGCATTGTGTAATTGTAAATCCTGATTGATAACCATCCGTTATTTTCCTTATAAAAATACATCCATCTCCATCTATAAAACCAGCAATGTAAGATGGGTGTGGTGGATTTTTATTGAAACGGTCTAAATGTTTTTGATTGTCTATTTCCATTGTATATTGTTATATATACACGTTTATTTAAGTTGTTTTCAATTTTAATATTATAAAATTTTATAATATTAATTTTTATTATTTATTATGGTATTAATTTTTATAAAATAAAAAATATAATAACACGATATAGAGTATTTAGTTACTATATGCGAGGCCGCCCCATAAGCATATAGTTTTATTAATTTTCATTAATAAATTGGACTATCCCTTAAGTCTTCATTGAAAGTTGCTAGCTTTCTCTGACCCATTCCATTATAGTCTCTGAACCTTCTCCATGTGCTTGCATTTGCGCATTTAGGAGCTTGGCTGCGGATTGTCCAATCCTTTTCGTTATTACTGTGCCCTAGGTCATTACCCCGGGTATTCATTATATTTTCACATAATGAAGTAGTAGAAAAGGCTCTAAGGATGTTCCTGCATTTTAGAAATGTTGCCTTCAATTGACTAATTAGTCAAACGAAGACTAGCTGGTTATATGATGTGAAATCCTGTTTTTCACATATCTGCTTTACACTGTTTATCCATATTAGGAAGCAAATATCTAATATGGCAGCCAACTGTTCGGCACAGACGGATAATACATTTTGTACTATTGTATATTGTTGTATATACGATTTAATGCCTGACATAATTCTTAGAACGTTATAGTTTGTAGCATAAACACGGACCTTAGCAGTCTTGGTACCTTCAACAGTGGCATTAGATAAGACCAATTGTAGTGTGGCATTATCAATTCTGGAGAAGTTGCACGTGCCTGAGGGCTGATGTTCTTCAGGCCTCAACGCAAAACTGTAAACATTGATACCAGTGTCTGGGTTTCTGGTGTGAGCTTGGTATGGTTGGACAACGTCGAAGTATGAACCTTCACGCTCAGAGAAACGATCTTGGCCGTTAAGTTGAAGCTTAGCGGTGACGACTGGGTTTTGACCCCAACAATGCATGTCAAGGGATGTCTCTGTAAGAACGAATGTTCCGGCATCAGAAACAGTTGATCCACCGATGTGGTTAGGATCAAGATCTTGGACAGCTGTTAAACTGGCTAATGAGTTGGCAGCAGCAGCAGCGGCGGCGGCAGCAGCATTTAGTGGGACACGTTCGCCACCAAGGTTTGGCTCATTGTATGGGTTGGATGGACCGTGCCAGTAGCCGGAGAAGCCATCAGGGATGTAAGCATCCATGGCACCAGCGTCTTGGAATAGACCACGAGCATCAATGAAACCAGTTTGGTTACCGACTTCAGTTGGGCCACCAAAAGCATGGACAGCGTTTGGAAGAGCATCAACAGCATCAGTGTAGTTGAATGGTTGAGCACCAAGAACCTTGAATAGAAGAGCATCACAGACAAGGGATGAACAGTAATCAACGTTTTGATCAGGTTGAACAACCCAGATTAATTCCTTAACAGGGTGGTTGAAGTTAAGCTTGATCTTGTTGGATGATGAACCGACTGATTCATCACCAGTGAATTGAAGTTGTGTGATAAGGTATTCGTGAGGGTTTTGTGCCATTCTTCTACGTTCATCAGTATCAAGGAAGACGTAATCAACGTAAAGGGAAGCAGCAACTAGAGATTGATTGTAGGCAATAGTGGCTGGGACTGGACGACCAGGGGAATATTGAGTGGCAGCTGTTGGTGGAGAACCTGGAGCGGCACATGAAAGAGTTGTAACAGCCCATAGACACTCGTCAATAGGACGGATATCTAGGTTAATTTTAACTTCGTGATACTGCACATCACGTTATACCCCACCTTTCGGTGTATTTATGTTTCTAGGGATTAGACTATATCTTAAGCTATCATTGAAGTTGATTAAACTTCTCAAACCCAAAACCATTTAGTCGTTGAGCCTTCCTCATGTCCTAATCATATCGGATTTAGAGGCTTGGTTGCTGATTATCCATTGTAATATCTGTGGGATTTTTACCATACCTGAGTTCATTATCTCTCAGCCATGATAAACTTTCATTTATCATTTGGTACCCCAAAAATTGTCTATATTTTGAATTAAATCTATTTATTGATATAATATTATTAAAATTTTATTATTCATTAATTTACTTATATAATTAGTTATAGATTTAAATAGTTTGTTTTCAATACATAAACAATTTAATTTTACAGCTTTAGGAACTTCCAGCAGTTTGGTCTTGTTGCCTACTGTTACATTTTTAGTAACAGGAGACTAGCATCTGGGGATGATTGAAAAAATCATTATGAGCCCCTAACAAATTTTCACTAAAACAGTTCTCATATGTTTTAGTTTGGATGCTTTTCTGCCCTGCAGATTTTAAGGCGATTAAAGGAAGAGCTAGACCAGGGTTGGTACAGAACCAAAATTGAAGTGGAATGTACAGAGTTGTTTCTGGAAGAGCGTTTCTTGGAGCACAAACTTGACGTGGTGCTGTGGAGTCACAAGGACCATCAACATCAGCGAAGGATGGATCAGTGATGAATGTAAGTTGGGTTGTGTTACCAATCATGGAGAAATAACCACGTTGTTGTTCAGCAGAGATGGTAAGTTGATTCCAGATGTGCATCCAGTCACCATATTGACGATCAATTCTTTGACCACCAATTTCGACTTCAACTTGGGCAATAAGTTGCTCACCTGGGAAATCTAACCAACGAGCATAGACACCTGTACCTTCACCAGCAATGTAGGCACCGACACCCATAAGTTGGTTGATTTCAGGAAGTGTTACTTGTAAATATGTACGGTAAGCAAGATCACCGTTTCTACTGATAACACATTGGACACGACGACCGAAATCGGCTTGACCGTTGAATGTTTGTTCAATAGATTCAATAGCAAAGTTGGTGTAACGTCTGTATGTTACTTTCCAGAAAGTGATTTGTGGATTACCTGTAAGGTAAACATCTTGAGCGCCGTAGGCGACTAGTTGCATTAGACCTCCTCCCATTTTTATACTATTCCTAAAGAAAAAAAAATTATGGAATTTAAATTAATTAATTTAATTCTTATTTGTTGTCAATAAAAAATAATTATATAATTTGGTGTAAATGTAAATCCAAAAAACGTTATGATATATGCAGATAAATTATACACATGTCGTAACATTTATGTTAAACATATTGAAACTTCTTAATATTCCGTTATTTCAATATATAAACGCAATATATAAACACAATAAGGAAATATACAATAATATTATTTGAGAACAAATATGAATTAAATAATACACTATAATATTTATTATATTTTATTTGTAATTCGGCATTTATTTCAAACATGCCATCATTTAAACCTAAACTAGAGAAAAAAATATTTATAGATAAAAAAATATCAACAACATTGGATGGAAAACATAGTGAATTTGTTGATCAATTTCAATATGATGAAGAAAATACAATACCTGAATTAAAAAAAGAAAAATTAAAATTGCATAAAACATTGATATATTTACAAAAAAACAGCGATTCGGGTTTGTCAATTGAAGAAATAATGGATATAAAGGATAAAATCAAAGAAATTCAAAATGAAATTAAAAGAATTAAAGAAAAAAGGAAGAAATATTATTTGGATAATTCAAAATATATTTTTGATTATTTTGAAAATAAAAAAAGTATATCAAATGATGTTTTTGTTGCTGATAGTATAAGCGGGACAGATGAAATTAATAACTCTAACAAAATTAATACTGGAATGGTTACAACAGAAAAAACAAAAAAACTAGCTAGTTTCTTTAAATTAAAAGATAATCACAATATTACAATTGAAAATAAAAACAATAATATTGTTAAAAAATATTTGAGTAATATCGATGATTCATTTATTGATGTTAATCATTTTGTAAATAATTCTGATATTTGTAAATTTTGTTATAAAGGTGAGCTAATACCTCTTGATGATGAAGGAATTTTAATATGTAATGTTTGTTTTAAAAATGTGCCTTATCTAATAGAAAATGAGAAACCTTCTTACAAAGAACCTCCTAAAGAAGTTTGTTTTTATGCATATAAAAGAATCAATCATTTTAAAGAAATTATAGCACAATTTCAAGGAAAAGAAACAACACAAATTCCACCCGAAGTTATTGAAAATATTAAACATCAAATCAAAAAAGAACGCATCAAGATAACCCAAATTACAAATGCAAAAACAAAAGAAATTCTAAAAAAACTTGGGTATAATAAATACTATGAACATATACCTTTTATAAAAGACAAATTAGGAATCAAACCACCTGTCATGTCTCCTGAATTAGAAGATAAGTTGTTCAACTTGTTTATGGAATTACAGGCTCCATATTCTAAATTTTGCCCAGATGATCGAGTTAATTTTTTAAATTATTATTACACTGCATATAAACTTTGTGAATTATTAAAAGAAAATCAATACTTGGAACATTTCCCAATGTTGAAGGATAGAGAGAAAAGAATTGAACAGGATAATATTTGGAAAAAGATTTGTGAAGAATTAGATTGGGAATTCATACCAACGATTTAATAAAATATAATTATACATATATAAAAACAATAAAATATAAAATAATATAACATGGATTTTATATTTATCATTTATTCTTGTAAAAAAAATTTTGAAAAACATGATTTATTATATAATTTGATGCATGATCGTTTTGAAAACGCAAAATGTTATATTTTATATGGTAATAAATATTTAGATGAAGATTATAAAATATTGGATGATAAATATCTAGTAGTTAAATGTGGAGATAATTATGAAAATTTATGCGAAAAAACGATTACTTTATGCAAATCGATTGAAAAATTATTTCCAAATGTTAAAGGGATAGTTAAATGCGATGATGATATAATACCAAACATTAAAAAAATTAACGAACTTATATCTTTTATAAAAAATAACGATATTGATTACTTAGGAAATTCTATGATAAACAAAAATGATTATTATTCTAACTGGCATATTAATAAATGTTCTGATTCGATATTTAACGTTCCAAAAATAGTGTTAAAATCGAATCATGCTACTGGTCCAATATATTATTTAAGTATGAAATCTATTCATATATTAGCTAATAGTGCGATAGATTACGATTATTATTTTTATGAAGATTGTATGGTTGGTAATTTATTGAATAAAAATAATATATTTCCATATAACTTTAAAACATATTATGATAATATGGAAATTGAACAAGGATCTATTCAAAATCATAATAATAACAAGTTTTTATATGTATTATTACATGGTGGATTAGGAAACCAACTATTTCAAGTTTCTACGGCTTATTCTCTAGCCAAACAGCACAACAGAATTTTAATTTTATTATTTAGAAAGGACTATTATGCATTTATGACACATAATACTAGCGCGGATGAATTTATGAAAACTATTTTTAGTAATTTTAATTATACATACTTGGAAAATGTTGATGTATCAAAATTAAAAATATATAATGAGCCAAATTGTCATGGATATGATCCTAATTTAATATCTGAAAATGTAAATACTTTATTGCTTGGTTATTTTCAAAATAAAAATTATATTTATAGTGAATATGAGCATGAGATTATTTCATTATTTAAAAACAATGATATATTAAAAAGATTATTAATAGAATATCCATTATTAAATGATTCTTTTTTTATTCATATTAGACTAGGTGATTATGTTAATAATAATTTATATAATTTTGATAAAGATTCATATTATAAAAAAGCTATCGATTATATTTTAGAAATAGATAAAAATGCCCATTTTTATATTTTAAGTGATGATACTGAATTTGTAAAAAATTATTCAATACTAGAAAATGTAAATAAAACAATTATAACTGGTATGAATACGCTAGACTCATTATATTTTATGAGTTTATGTAAGAAGGGTGGCATATGTGCAAATAGTACATTTTCTGGTTGGGGATCAAAATTAAATGAAAATCCTGATAAAATTGTTATTTGTCCAAAACAATGGATAAATGTTGATTATCCATATGAAATTCCATTTAATTACACCGTTAAATTTTAGTTTTGTTATATTTATATTATTTTTATAAAATCATTATTTTTAGATTTTATAAAAAATTTACATTAAATTAATATATGTATTTATAGACCCCCTGGAAATCCGACCATATTTGCACCAATACCGAAACCAGCACCTGATCTAGCAGTTACACCAATAACAGGAACATATGTGTCTAAGATACTAAATGTTGCTGCAGCAGTCAAAGCAATCATAAGGATTTCTTCAATATTTAATGAACGTTTTGGGATGGCATAGGCTGCAATAGCAACCATAAAACCTTCAACAAGGTATTTTATAATGCGTTTTATTAATTCATTAACGTCAAACATAGCACTCATTATATTAATTAATTAGAAAAAAAAATATTAATAATTTTAATTAAATGATATTAAAATATATAATAAAACTTAAACATATTAAACATATTAATAATATTATTACAATAGATCAATCATGGTAAAAACAACTACATCTTCAACAACAAAACAGACAAAGTCAAAAAAAACAACTGTTGCAGAGAAACAAGAACCTGCTTTCGATAGAAAGTTAAATAGTGACGGTTCTATAAATCCTAAATACGTAGATTTATTAGAAGAAGATAAACCAATTGCGGGACAAAAATTCGTATGCGTTTCTTTTGTTTCTCCTGAAAAAATTTTAAAACAAAAAGAAGCTTTTTTCTTTGAGGAATTCCTAAAGAAGTGGGAAATTAATAAATCCATGGAAAAATTCGCACAATTTTTGAATTTTGTGTCGTTTAAATACAATCTTCTTTTTGATGATGTTATGAAAGACTTTGAAGAATTTGTAAAAGAAGAAAAGGTGGCATTAACACAATATACAATTGATGACGATTATAAGACATTTTTAGATAAGAATGAAGATGATTTGGAGAAGTCATTTGGAATTAAATATAATTTTCAAACTGCTACTCGTGGATTAAAAGTAAGAGGCATTTATCCTTCTATGGAAGAAGCAGAATTAAGATGCAAAATGTTGAGAGAAGTTGATCCTAACCATGATGTTTTTGTTGGTCCAGTGGGTATGTGGATGCCATGGGATCCAGAAGCATATAAGACTGGCCGTGTTGAATATATGGAAGAGGAACTCAATAAACTCATGAGTGAAAAAGGAAAAAATGAGACAAATGCTAAGACTGCATTTGAACAACGATTAAAGGAGACAAAGCAGAAAGCCATTGAAGAAAATATTAAAAACGCTGAAAAGTCCGGTAATGCATTAACACAAACAATTGATGAAGAAGGTAATTTAGTAGGTATTGCTAATATGAATACTCAAGAGAGTGTTTTAGTAGAAAGGGCAGAAAAAGAAGAAATTTCTGTTTCTGATATCAGAAGTGAATTATTTGAAAGTGAAAATGTTGTTATTGGAAAATCTGACAACGGACAAAGTTTATTGGTAAGTGGTCCTTTTGCTAATAAATAAATTATGATATAATTTGTGAAATATAATAATAAAAATTCGATAAATAAATATAAATAAATATATTTATTTATAGTATAAAATATCAGAATACAATAACAATATAATACAAAACAAAAATGACAATTGTAAATGGAATAGAAATCGATAATATTCATTATAAACAAAATGATATAAAACATGCTATTAAAAACAATGATCCGATAGAAGAAAAATTAAATGTTATCATAGTAGTATCAAACCCTTGCTTATATGCGCGTAGATATCGCTTGTTAAACGAGTTTGTAAATCGTTTTGAAAACGAAGAAGAACATGTAAATCTTTATGTTGTTGAGATGGTTTATGGAAAACAACGATTTTATGTTACCAAAAAAAATAACCCAAATCATCTGCAAATAAGAACCCAAACTCCTTTATGGCACAAGGAAAACATGGTTAATTTAGCTGTAAAACATTTATTGCCTAAAAATTATAAGGCCTTTGCCTGGATTGATGCTGATGTGGAATTCGATAGTTCTTCATGGGCATTGGATACACTAAAGATTCTTAATGGTTGCAAAGATGTAGTGCAAATTTTTAGTCACTGTGTCGATATGGCGAAAGATGAATCTTCCTTAAATATATTTAATAGTTTTGGGTATAGTTTTTCTAAAAATAAAAAATATAAAACAAATCATTCTGATTTTTGGCATCCTGGATATGCATGGGCAATTACGCGAAGAGCGTATGAATCGATTGGAGGGATTTATGATAAAGGTGTTTTGGGATCAGGTGATAAAATATTTGCCCTTTCTTTGATTAACAAATCTGAAAAAATGAATCATGATAATTATCACGAAGATTATAATATTAGCATGACTGAATATCAGAAAAAAGCCAAATTGCTACGTTTGGGTTATATACCAGGTGTTATAAGACATTATTTTCATGGATCTAAAAAGAATAGACAATATACTGAACGATGGCAAATATTAATGAATCATCAGTTCTCTCCAGCTCTTGATATTACTTATGACGAATCAGGTGTTTTGGTACCTACAGAAAAGATGAGTGAAGAGTTTAAGGCGGACATCATGAATTATTTTATCGAGAGAAAAGAGGATGATTAACATTGATTTTGTAATGCTTGATTTATAAGAGTTTCTGTAACAGGTTGACTACCTAATAGTACATTTCCCCAGTACAAGTTTTCTATTGCATTTCCATTATTATCTGTTGTTTTTTTTACATACATATTATAAACCGAATCCAAAGTTATAGAATCCACTTTTATATTACTAGGTCCAGTTGCAACACTTAATGGAGTAGTTTTACCAACTACAATATTATCAACATGCAAAGTAGAGTTGTTTTCTAGATACATGATTGGTCTTGGTTGTTTATAAGATCCGACTTTAGTATCAACATCATATGCTCTTATAATAAATCCAGCTTGGATTTTGTTATCATCATCCAAATTATCTATAACAAATCCCATGTTACCAATGAATTGTGTAAAATCATTCTTGTCTGTTATTTCTGCAGAAATTTCTACTCCATATTTTGCAAAATTGTTATTTTGTCTTGAGTTTGCTAGAGCGTAATTATACATTTCTTCTACACTATATAATTTACTTGTCCTGCGAATTGTTGCGGCTGAAAATGACCTAAAATTTTTATACGTATTACTGGTCTCCTTTACAAGTTCATTAATATCATTAGATGGATTTACAATGTCACTAGAGTTTTCTGTAATTCTATCAAAACACGATAGAGGATTACTAATACCTTGTACATGAAAAAACTGTTTCGAACTATATATATTTGAAGTTGTGTTTACAGGAAATGAATACGGATAATTTATATATCTTTCATCACTTCCTACTCCTATAAATTGTAATGTCGGATCTACGTTTAAAAAGTTACCAACACTATTAGGATTATTAATATCTTTTATTAATAAATCACCCAATATTCGTACATCTCCTCTTATATTACTTGCAGGTTGTAATATATTATTTATTTGATAATCTAAAGATAAAAATGTATTTGTATCAATGCAAACAAATAATCCTATATAATCGACGTTTTCATCTTCAAAATTTAATACACCATAATCTCCTTGTTTTAAATTAGTGTAATTTTTTGCTAATTGAACACACCAATTAATATATTTAAATCGTGATGTTTGATCTGATTTATCTACTAAATCGATTAATTTAACTGTATCATTTCCAGTTGTTACAATACCAGTATTAAAATCATAATACATTGATGTTATAATAGTTAGATAAGGATTCGAGTTTGGTACTATTTTTTTGAATGTGCATTTACTGAAAGGATATGTATATAAAGTAGGTTGTATGTAGTTTTCATTTACTATTTGATAATTTGGTACTATACTTGCAATATCTACATTATTGTAGTTTGATGTTATAAGTTGTATATAACTATTTAATGCTGATATAAGTTGCATTAGGGATGAAACATTTGTATTCTGGTGATACGTTAGATTAAATGTCTGTAAATCAACACCTGTTGTAATTGAATATAAATTACCATCATCCGATAAAAAATTCCTAGATATTTGCATTTTTTTACCAAAAATCCATTCAGTAATAGTAACACTATCAGAATGATCAAAGCACAAATTTTCATTTACTCGTTTTTCAATATTAGCAATTGATAAATTTAATGCTGTTTTATTTTGAACATCTTCAATTTCATTTAATACTTTTCCATTCCATATTGGATATAACCAGGAGTATATTACTGTACTGTGACTTGGATTTGCAATATCTAATTTATTTATGTAATAATATCTTGAATTCAATTGAACAATTGGTAATTTTGTAACTGGATCAATAAAATCAGATAGAGCTGTTTCAATATTTTTTGAATTAATTTTATACACATTATTGTTCAATACATTATATTCTTTCGCTATTGCATGTATCACATTTAATATATCATTCATACCAACATCATTTATATCTAATGCTGCATTAGGATTGTCTGTTCCTATACCAGTTTGATAAAGACCGTATATCTGCTTTTTCTCTCTATTTATTTGAAATATAGGGACATTTGTAGCATCATCTAACACAGTTAAATTACCAGTAACTGTATTATCACCTTTTACAATTATAGCATCATCTAATACGTCACTTAAATTAAACCCACAACCTAACATATATTTTGTGTTGTTGATTATTATTACATTTTCTACACTAATTTTTATTCCATTCGTCCAAATATACTTTATAATAAAAGATAAATTTGTTTTGTCATCTCCATACGAAGAGTTAAAACGTTTGTTTCTTTCACTATGTATATTATATATAGAATCATCAGTTTCTTGTTTAAAAATACTTTTTAATTGTTTATTATTATAATAAGAAAATTTTTCATTAAATAAAAAGTTACCATCAGTATTAGATTGTATTTGTTTATTATTAAAATATTCTACACAATAAACATATAAATCTTTTCCACCAAATCTTTCTCTAAAATGAGAAGAGTTATTTATTTTATCACTAAAATAAGAGCTATTTGGGTGACTAGATGAACTGATATTTTGTCCTTTTAATAAATTTGATTCAATATCTGGGTCATTTACTAATAAGTTTGAATAATTTAATAATCTACAACAACTAGACATTTTATTAATTAATTCATTCATGTATCTAGTGTATGACTTGTTTATAATAAACTCGTTTATATTTAAAAAGCTACATACAAAATAAATTTCTCTTTTTGATCTATCCGTTGGATTTATTTTTATAAAACCACGCAAACAACATAGATACCAGTAATTAGTATCATTTAATAGTTCAATAAATGTAAATAAACATGCCTGTGTATTTGTATTCAAATCATACTCGGGTTGCATTTTATTCAATTCATTTACTATTTGTTGAATACGTGGAAATGTTTCCTGTGAAAATGTTGCACTATTAAATGCGTTTTGATTGTTAGACGAAACATACAAAAATTGAATGTCTTGTTGTTGTATTAAATTTTGAATTTGACTTTTAAAAACAAATATATTTTTTTCTTTATAAATTAAAGGAATATTAACAGTCCTATCGCCATAGTTAATTTGTTTTTTAATAGACATTGTAACGTCATAACTGTATAATTGGGGTTGTACAAAATCATTTAATATGTTTAAAAAAGAATTATTGGATAAATTATCTATATCTAATAAACCTTTTACATTGTAAGATTCTTGATTTACGCCAATTTTATTATGAAAAGTTGTTATTTTAGATATATTATCCGTTTTAATAATATCATTTCCATCGTATGTTTGAACATTGAAAGAACCTTGAATACTAGTATCATTCACAATATTCAATGGATGTGTAAAATAAGGATTTATAGCAATATATTTTGATTTAAAACACAAAGTTTCATTATAAATATCTATTTTCACAAGAGAGATATAATATGTATCTCCTAATTTAAATGATAAAAGAGCAATATCATCAACAACTAAAGGTGGATAATTATAGTATAAATCTTTTATTTGATTGTAAATAATATTAGGATAATCTACATCAGAATCCTTGATGTAACATTTGCTAATTAATTGATTAGTCAAATATGGATATTTTTTTGAATTCAAACATCTTGCATTATTAAAATCGACAGGACTAATATATGGGAAAATATCTATTTCATTAAAATCATTGTTATTTAAAGATTCAATTTCATTTGCTATATCATTTATAAAAGTTAAATATTCTTGTGAAAAAACAGATAAATCATTTGTATTTGGTATAAATGGAGATAAATCTATTCTTGCACCAATAGATATTGTAGTTGAATTATTTAGTATATCTGGTTGTATATAATTAATTTTTAAACTTAAACTATTATTCCATGGAATAACTGAAAAATAATAATGTTTTTTATTTTTTGAATATTTATTTATTAAATCAACTATTGCTTTTGTAGTATAATTTATATTTTTTTTTAGTGCGTCATTTAGATCATCCATATGATTATTTTTATTATATTGATATACTTCGTCAAATGATAAATTGTTCCACTCAGGATATTTATTAAAATAATAAGAATGCCAATTAGGTAAAATAGATGTAATCCAAAAATCATCCGATTTGTTATAATATTCTTTTTCTACGATAGGTTTTAATACTGTAGAATAATCACCTGCTTCAATAATTTCTCTTGAATGTTGCTTTATTAAATTCGTCAAATAATTTACATTGTAAATAGCAGATTTAAATGCAATTAAACTGTCAATTACTTGATCCATGCGAATATTATTATTAGAAGTCATACTATTATGAAAATTTTGTAAGGGTTGAATGAACTCATTATTTACAATATTAACTGACTGATTTATTATATTTGCATCATTTATAGCTTTTTGTTCTGCTAAATTATTTGCTAATTGTTGTGCAATATTATTAGCGTCGTCCAAACTTACATTCGAGGTAGCACTTGCTGTTGCGGAAGCACTAACCGAAGAATTAAAATTTGTATCGCTCACGTAGATACTTTTGGCAGAAGATGAAAAAATGGTCATTTTTATATATTTTATATATATAATTTTTTATTTACCGTAGATAAAAAATTATATTATTTTACGTCTAAAAACACGTACATCGGACGTGAGAAGGAATATTAGGGGTTTTACATGAAACATAATTACCGCATTTTTTACATAAATCAATTACGTTACTCATTGAAAAATAAAAGGTGTTTTCTAGTGGGTTGTATTTTTGTATGGTATAGATAACGGTAGCGTGGTCTAGGTTATGTGGTGTTTCTTCGTAGTCGTCTTCAAAATAATCGATGAAAAGTTGTTCGTTGTTGATAACATGTTCATTGATAATATCACAAATATCAACTTTGTATCTTATGATATTACAAAGTATTTGGTACGAAACTGTATCATAAAAACAATAACTTTTTATGATATCGCACAATTCTTTAGGTAAATTGGGTGTGGGTGTGGGTGTGGTAGGATTTTGATTGTTCAATTGGTTGATAAGAAATTGTTTGTATATGGATGTTGGATGTAGTAATAATGACATAATGGTTGTTTAGTATCTTGGGTGTTGGGTTGTATTATGTATTATATTTGTAAATTATTTATATGTTTATATTTATAATAATAAAAGTAAAAGTTAAATTTACATAAATGTCGGTTGTCGCTACTATTGATGTTAGTAATAATCCACAAGGAATTTCATCGGATGGTACATATGTGTGGGTTGCAAATTTTGGTAGCAATTCCGTATCAAAAATCAATATATCTAGTGGTAAAGTTGTCGCTACTATTGATGTTAGTAACAATCCATATGGAATTTCATCAGATGGTACATATGTATGGGTTACAAATTATGGTAGTAATAACGTATCACAAATCAGTATATCTAGTGGTACAGTTGTCTCTACTATTGGTGTTGGTCAAATTCCATTTGGAATTTCATCGGATGCTTCATATGTGTGGGTTGTAAATAATTTAGATTGTACCGTATCACAAATCAATAAATCTACTGGTGTAGTTATTGCAATAATTAATCTGGTTAGTGAATCATTTCCATATGGAATTTCATCAGATGGTACAAATGTATGGGTTACAAACTCGAATCTAAACACTGTATCACAAATCAGTATATCTAGCGGTGTTATCGTCGATACTATTGATGTTAGTAACAATCCATATGGAATTTCATCAGATGGTACATATGTGTGGGTTTCAAATTCAGATAGTAATAACGTATCACAAATCAGTATATCCAGTGGTACAGTTGTCGCAACAATTCCAGTTGGTAACAATCCATTTGGAATTTCATCGGATGGTACATATGTGTGGGTTGCAAACGCAAATGATAAAACCGTATCACAAATCAGTATATCTAGTGGTACAGTTATAGCAACAATTCCAGTTGGCAACGATCCAAATGGAGTTTCATCGGATGGTACAAATGTATGGGTTACAAATTATAATGATAATACTGTATCAAAAATACATATCAATTCATCAACATATTACTACATTGATAATTCAGGAACATTTGTCGATTTAAACACAGTATTTGCACCATATACTGGTGGTATGGATGCTTCTGCTACTGGATTTATAGTAAATAATTATGGTGGTATAACCGGAAATAATGTAGATTTAAATCAAATATTTGCAATTAATAATGGCATTTCATACGATACATCGACAAATTATGTAGTTGAGAATTACGCGGGTTTGGGACAATCACTCGATTTAAATCAAATATTTGCTCCTATACCAATTCCAGTAACATATACTTACACAGATGCGTCATTATCTTCATCTTCAACATACAACACTATTTTAACATTTGCTGGTACTAGTGGTACATTTCAAATTACTAGTAATACAAATGTGCAAATATATAGTGAAGTAGTTGGGCCAGGTGGTTATGGTGGTGATTCTTTTTCGTATAATGGATATATCAATGGTGGTGGTGGTGGAGGTGGTGGAGGCATTGTTACCAATACTACTCTATTTAACCCAAATATTTTATATAATATAACCGTAGGACAACCTACCACTAGCTCTTCATCTACTGGTAGCGCGTCATCTATTATAGGTGGTAGTATTGATATCTCTGCTAATTCAGGATACAACGGTTATAGTGCGACTAAAAATGGTTCAGGTGGAGGAGGCGCTTCAGGTGGTGGTAGCAGTGGTAGTGGAGGTGCTGGAGGGTCGGCTGGTAATAATGGTAGTGTTATTCTTCCTACAGAAAATGGTAAACCTGGTGGTACTTCATCAAATAGTAATTATGGTGGTGGTGGCGGTGGCGGTGGCGGTGTGATATTATCATCAAATACTAATGGCGGAACACGTGGTTCCCCTTTTGGTGGAAACGGTGGAACTCCAAATAGCGGTGCAAATGGTACTGATTATGGTGGAGGAGGTGGTGGAGGTGGTGGAAACTCATTTCCTTTATCAAGAACTCCTCCAGGCCAAGGATATCAAGGCGTAGTTGTATTGTATTTTAATGTGTAAATCAAAAAGACCTACACCCCTACCACTTTGTCTTTTTCACACTAATTTTTGGGCCCTGACCTCGCTTCTTCATATTATTCGGATCATATTTTTCTTCCTCATCATCCGA
>Ga0214923_10000855_pt1 | contig 44977 bp, 41 predicted proteins | sample LL1510_MetaG_FD_177993 | JGI IMG/M metagenome (GOLD analysis project Ga0214923, IMG submission 177993) | Freshwater microbial communities from Lake Lanier, Atlanta, Georgia, United States - LL-1510 | ecosystem: Environmental > Aquatic > Freshwater > Lake | place: USA: Georgia | collected... | reverse complement strand
AATGGGATTTTGCCCATGGCCGCCATACCAGATCCAACCGTTACTAGATTTTGCTCAGCCACACCAATTTCTATGAATCGATCTGGAAATTCGGTCTTAAACAGGCTCATTTGAGTAGAATCGGTTAAATCGGCGCAAGCAGCAACAACATCGACATTATCTTTACCGGCCTGCAATAGCCCTCGGCCAAAACCTTTTCTGATTGGTTCACTGGTCATTTGGCTGGCAAGCTCAACAAGGTGCAGATTACTCATGTTCGCTCCTAATTTTACCGCCTAATGTTCGTAGTTCATGTAAGGCTTTTTTAGCCTGCTCATGATCGGGCGGTTTACCATGCCAAGTAAAATCGTTTTCCATAAAATCTACGCCCTTGCCAGGAATTGTATGAGCAATTATCATCGAAGGTTTCTCGGCAACGGCTTTGGCCATGGAGCAGGCATCTATAAATGCATCTATATTATTGCCGTCGATTTCAATTACATGCCAGCCAAAAGCTTCCCATTTATCTTTTAGGTTTTCTAATGGCATTACGGATTCGGTTGGGCCGTCGATTTGGATATTATTACGGTCGATTATGCCTGTTATATTTGATAGTTTTTCTTTCCCAACAAGCATGGCGGCTTCCCAAACATTACCTTCATCTAACTCGCCGTCGCCCATCACTACATAAACGTGGCGGTTTTTTTGATTATTGATGCGCATCGCCAGCGCCATACCAGCCGCCTGACTTAGTCCGCAACCAAGTGGACCAGATGTATTTTCCATGCCCGGCAGTCTGGTTCGCTCAGGATGTCCTTGCAGTCTTGATCCCAGCTTTCGCAAAGTTCCAAGCTCTTTTTTATCGAAATAGCCAGCGTGAGCCATGGTAGCGTAACGCACCGGCACGCAGTGACCGTTACTGAGCAGTAGAACATCGCGCTCCTGCCAATCAGGATTTTTTGGATCATGTTTCAATACATCGAAATAAAGAGCAGTGAAAATATCAGCTAGGCCCAGAGGACCAGCACTATGTCCACTGCCGGCTTTTTCAAGCATACGAATAATATCTTCTCGAATTTCGTTGGCAATAGTTTCTAGTCTTTTAATGGGTAATTTAGGCATGGATTGAATCTTAGATTAACTCTTTTAGTTTAGCATAAGCATCTCTAGGATTGGCTGATTTTTGAACATAGCCACCAACGTTTAACACCTCTACCCCGCCATCGACTAATGCCTTGATGTTCTGGTCATTTATGCCACCATCCCAACCGATTTCGGCCTCAGGATGATGTTCGCGAATTTTTTTAACTTTATCCAAAATTTCAAGATCGGCTTGGCCACCGTGGTAACCTAGGTGTCCACTAAAAACTAGCACATGATCAAAACTGTGCATTATTTGATAGGCCCACTCAATAGGAGTTTCATGGAGTATTGCCAGTCCTGTTTTAATGCCATGTTGATGCAATTGAGCGGCAAAATACATGTGATGAACCACGGCTTCATTATGAATAATCACCATGTTAGGTTTTAACTCAATTAACTTGTCGATTACTTCCATTGGGCGCTGATACATCAAATGGATATCGGCTTTTAGCTCATGTGGCCACCAGACATGATTAAGGTCTGGAGATTTTGTAGGTGCAAATTCGCCGTCCATTAAATCTATATGTATGCGTCCGGCAAATTCGGCTGCCTGTTCCATTTGTTTACGGTATTCATCACCATCAAAAGCTGTAATTGTTGGGCAGATTATAGGGTGGTGTTTTTTATAGCTCATCGAGTTCTTTTATGCGCCTTTTGAATCGAGTTGCGCCGGCAAAAGGAGTAATCAGCCAAGTATGAACTATTGATACTGCTTCCTTTTCGGACTGCTGATTCGCGGACAAGCACAGCACATTACTGTCATCGTCATTTCGGGCAGAGCGGGCTTCGGCCAGATTCCAACAAATACTAGCCCGTATTCCCTTAAATCGATTAGCGGCCATGCACATGCCTTGCCCACTGCCACAGATTAATATTCCCTTAGCATGTTCGTCTTGCGAGGAAAGTAATCCAACGGCTAGTTTTTTGGCATAATTAGGAAAATCATCATGGGGATCCAAAGCCACATCACCAACGTCAAACACCTCGTGACCACTCATCATCAAGTATCTTATTAGATGTTTTTTTAACTTGAAGCCGTTATGATCGGCGCCTATAAATATTTGCATCGGAGCAAGCCTCTACTTTTTGGTTGCGTGTTTTTTAAGTATTCGCCCAACGTCAGCTACTACTTCGACCAAGCGATTTGAATAGCCCCATTCGTTATCGTACCAAGCTACAACCTTGAGCATATTATCGCCAACGACTGCAGTCAGCTTTAGGTCAACAATAGCGCTATGACTATTACCAATATAGTCACTACTGACTAGTTCTTCTTCTGTAACCGCTAGTATTCCTTGATAGAAAGGCTCGCGGGCAGCTTTTTTGAAAGCTTTATTAACAGACTCAACATCAACTTTTTTCTTGGTGATAATCACAAAGTCAGACAACGAAACTACCGGAGTTGGTACGCGCACACTCATACCACCAAAAATACCTTCCAGTGACGGCAAGGCCAAGGCGGCAGCTTTTGAAGCGCCGGTAGTAGTTGGAACAATATTTTCAGCCGCGCCACGCATTTCACGCTTATCTTTAGCGCCAGGTCCGTCTTGCAGGGCCTGAGAGGCGGTGTAACTATGAACAGTTGTCATCATAGCCTTGTCTATTCCAAAATTACTCTCAATAACATCAGCCACTGGAGTAATGCAGTTAGTAGTACATGAAGCGTTACTAATAATATCACCAGCTACTTCTAGTTTTTCGTCGTTAACACCCAGTACAACAGTAGTAGCACCTTCGCCCTTAGCAGGTGCCGATAGAACCACTTTTTTAGCGCCAGCACTAATATGGGCTTTGGCTTTTTCGGGATCTACGAAAAAACCGGTTGATTCAATCACGACATCTACTTTTAAGTCTTTCCAGGGCAGTAGACTGGGGTCTCTTTCGGCAAGCACTGGAATATGCTGTTTTTTGACAATTATGCCCTTAGAGTCACTACTGACTGCATTTTCGTAGGTACCGTAGTTGGTGTCGTGTTTAAGCAAATGTGCCAATGTTTCAGGACTGGTTAAATCATTGATAGCAACGATTTCTAGGTCGCTACGCTCGAAAGCAATCTTGAAGGCATTACGCCCAATACGCCCAAAACCATTTATTACCACCCTAGTTTTCATTACTAACCTTTGTTTAACCTGTTTACGCTTATGCCTAATAGTATAAGCATTATTTCAGCGCCTGACAACTACTGTTTTTGGTATCGCTCAACAGATTCAGAAATTATTTTTTTAGCTTCATCAACATCACCCCAACCAAGTACCTTGGTCGTACCTGGCTTTTTGAGATCTTTATAGTGAGTAAAATGCTCGGTTATTTGCTGTTTCCAGCGTTCACCTAAGTCGTCAAGACTGTTTACGCTATCACCGGTGTTGCGATCATCAGCCGGCACAACTACAACCTTGTGGTCAGCTTCGCCGTCATCTTCAAAATTCATAATTCCAATTATTTTAGCTTCTAGCCAGACGCCTGTTGGAATTGGTTCGGCACAGACAACTAACGTGTCTAGCTCATCGCCGTCCTCGTCGAGTGTCTGCGGTATGAAACCATAATTAATTGGCTTAGCGTAAATAGCTGGTTCTACGCGATCAAGCATAAACACGGCTCGCTTGCGGTCCCATTCTATTTTCAAAAAACTCCCTTGGGGAATTTCAACTACTGTATTGACGGTGCCACTTTGGTAGTCACCAGTTTCTAAGACTTGATTAAAATCTGACACTATTATTCTCCTGATTGATTACACTAGTTATTGTACACTATTAATATATGAAAATAATCGGACATCGAGGCGCAAAAGGCTTGGCACCAGAAAATACCCTAAAAAGCGTCCTAAAAGCACTCAATCACAATGTTGACGAAATTGAAGTAGACGTTCGAGCAACTAAAGACGGAATTATTGTTTTACATCACGATGAAGCTGTAGTTGATGCTAGTGGAAATAAACTGATTATAAAAAATACTAAATATATGGAACTTATGGACCATAAAAAAGACTTAGCCCGTCTGGACCAAGCCATTGAACTAGTCAATAAAAAAACGCCACTCCATATAGAGATTAAACCTGGCGAGCCGGCTTCAAAAGTTATAAAAATTATAAAAACTTACCTAGGTAAAGGCTGGAAAGATTCTGATTTTTTGATTGCTTCTTATGATTTAAGTATTTTACTCGAGGTTAAATCAAAACTTCCTGATATTACCCGGGTAGTTATTGAACGTTGGTCTAGTATTAGAGCCACTAAACGAGCTAAAGCAGTGGACACTAAAAGACTAAGCATGAATCAATTGTGGCTGTGGAGTTATTTTATTTCTAGTATGTCGAAAAGTGGCTGGCAGATTTCAGCCTATCCATTGAATAGCCCAAGTAAAGCCAAAAAATGGTTAAAGTATGGCCTGTACGGCGTCGTGACTGATTTTCCAGATCAGTTCGAAAACTAGTCTATAATATAGCTGATGATAGTTACATTTAATCACCGCGTCGACGAAGCAGATAACATCTCAACTTTTTATTTTGAACCAGAAAAGCCAATCCACTACACTGCTGGTCAATTCGTAGAACTAACACTTAAGCATGCCCACCCAGACAGTCGTGGTGTAAAACGCTGGTTTACTTTGTCTTCATCTCCTAACGAAAAACTTATTTCGGTTACTACTAAATTCGCCAAGCAAAATGGTAGTAGCTATAAAAAAGCTTTGCATAGCTTGAAACCCGGAGATCAATTAATAATTAGCGATCCGATGGGAGATTTTGTGTTGCCAAAGCTTATTCAAACACCTTTGATTTTTGTAGCTGGCGGAATCGGCATTACTCCGTTTAAAAGCATTTTATCTTGGCTAAACGAAGTCAAAGAACAGCGACCTATAAAAATGCTAATTGGAGTAAATAATGAAGACGAAATTGTTTTTCAAGACGTAATAAATAAATCGAAAATTCATAACACTGTGGTTGTGTCTGAGCCTTCTAGTGCTTGGGGAGGCGAAGTTGGCAGACTGTCTAGCGAGCTCATTTTGGGCTTAGAAGAACCGAGCGACGAAACTTTAATCTACATATCTGGCCCAGAGCCAATGGTTGAACACCTTGAAAAAGATCTTAAAAAAGCTGGTATTAAAAAAGACCAGCTAGTGCTGGACTTCTTCCCAAATTACGGCGAAAAATATTAATTTTGTGGGGCGTGAGGGCGACCCTCTAGATATTCACGTATTTTAAGAGCTGCAGTAGCACCTTCGCCAGCTGCCGAGGCAATTTGCATAGTCGCTCCCGAGCGAACATCTCCGCAGGCAAATACACCTTTTATGGATGTCTGTAAGTTGTCGTCGGTCTCAATAAATCCAATCTCATCAAGTTTGATTTTGGAATCTTTTATAAATTGCGTGTTAGGTTCGAGTCCGACGAATACAAATACGCCATCAACATCAAATTCAACATCTTTTTTCTTGGCGACATCATAGCCTATAACTTTATTTACAAACTTGTCTTTGCCGATAATTTCTTTGGTTTGAGTACCTAAATGAACAGTAATTTGGCCTTTTTTAACATGTTCTTCGAGTTCTTTTTGGAGTACATCACTGGCCTTGATTGTAGAGCGCACCAACAGATCAATATGTGTAGCAAAACGAGTTAAAAAGATGGCTTCTTGAACGGCTGAATTACCACCGCCTACAACGGCCAGCTTCTTGTCGCGGTAAAAGGCTCCGTCACAGGTAGCGCAGTAATGTACTCCGCGGCCATAAAACTCTTCTTCGCCTGGCACATTGATTTTTTTATAATCCGATCCAGTAGCAATTAAAACAGCCTTGGCGAGCATGTCGCCGCTAGTTGTTTCTAACTTTTTTAGCTTACCTTCGTCCTTGATAGCTGTAACTTCTCCGAGTTCAATTTCAGCTCCGAAGCGCTCGGCCTGTTTGCGGAGATCATCGGAAAGCTTCAGACCCTCTACGCCATCTGGAAAACCAGGGTAATTATCGATTTTATCGGTTACTGCTGCTAGACCACCAACTACTCCACGCTCAAACATCAGCGTATCGATATCTTCACGAGTGGTGTAAATTGCGGCAGTAAGGGCTGCTGGACCAGCGCCTATTACAATCACATCATGCTTGGGAGTGCTGGTTTTATCGCTCATATATTAGGCGACAGCCGGTGCTAATTTAGCGAGGTTATATCCAACAATAACTTCTTTTGATTCATCTTGTTTAGTTACTACTGTAACTGGCACTGTCAATGCTCCGGAAAGCTCCAAGGCTTCGGCTTGACGCTGAGGGTGCTCATCTAGATTAACTTCTTCATAATTCATGCCCTTAGCACCTAGATATTTCTTAACCATTGAGCAGTAGCCGCAGGTATTGGTAGTGAAGATGGTTATATTTTTGACCATTTTTGTAGTTCCTTTCGGTTGTTTTTTAATGTTTTTTTAAACGATAACTCTTATTATATATAGCGCTTAGTATTTGTACAATACGCTACATATTGTGCTTTTTACCCCATTTTTTAGAATTTTGGGGTTGTATCTGTTTATGACTATTTACTTACCGATTTTGATAAGTGTTACGTCGAAAACTAAGTCAGCGTTGGCTGGTATGCCCGATCCTGGAGGAGGACTAGGTCCGTATGCTAGGGCCGCCGGAATGAGCAAGCGACGCGTACCACCCTCTTTCAAGCCTGGTATACCTTGTGACCAACCAGCTATTACGCCATTGAGCGGGAAGCTCACTGGCTGACCAGTATCTAGTGAGCTTTGAAAAATCTTGCCCGTGCTGGCAACTGCACCTGTGTAGTTAACAGTTACGGTATCGCCGGCCTTTACTTCTTTACCACTGCCCACTTTAGTGTCAACTTTTTGTAACTCTGGCACTGCTGTTCCTGGAGTAAAATTTTCTAATTGTTTGCCCTGTAATTGGTTTGCTGGGTTCACATTGTTCTCCTTAGATATGTTAGTTTGAGCTTTTTTGGCTTTATTGTTTTGAACTTCTTGCCAGACAACCATAACAGTCAGTGCCAATGTTGATATTATAAATACTCCCGCAAAAAATCCTGCAAATATCCGATCACGTTTGCTTGCCATAAAATCTCCCTTATTTTATATATCTATTATAGCAAGCTTATATACGCTTGGCGTCTAGTTTTTGGTCTAGATTTGAGCTTACTTTGTCTAATAATTTGTTGATTTCTTTATCTGTAAGGGTGCGCTCAAAGTTTGAAATTTTAATTCTATAAGTAATGTTTTTGGTATTATCTGTCAATTTTGCTTGGTAAATGCTGGTTGGATTCACTTCGTAAGAACTATGCTCCGGCATATGCTGGTTAAGTTGATTATTAAGTTCAGCTTCAAGGTCGCCAAAGCTCAGGTTTTGAGCGGTTTTTAGAGTTATATCCTGCGTAACGCTTGGATAACGAGACAATTGTATATATGAACTCGGAGCCATCGAACTGGCTTTTTGAAGCAGGTTTAGGTCTATTTCAAATCCAGCTGTATAGGCAGGAAGTTTGAAGTCACGCCTAACACTAGGCTTAAATTCGCCGATAATGCCTAAACTCTCGACTTGGCCTTCGATCTTTACGATTGCCGAGCGCTCTTCATCATATGGCTTATATTGCTGTTGGTTGGCAGATTTTGGAACTTTTATAAAATTCAAGTTAATATTTAAGTCTGAAGCTAGGCTGGTTAGGAATTTTTTAGCCTGAAAATAGGCAGTGCCATGAGTTTTAACTTTTGAACCGGCCGATAACACCATTGCCAGAACCTCACCTTCGGCTGGCAACTTATCGGCATCCAGGTTTTCAATGTTATGTGTTTTACCAAGTTCATAAATAGCAAAATTATCATAGCCGGCCTTGATATTGGAATGAACTTTGTCTAGCAAACTAGGCGTAAGACTTAATCTGTAGTATTGCAGGTCTGGGCTCAAGGCATTAGATAGTTGATAGGCTTTTTGTTTGTCTTGCAAAGATTTATCAATAATTTGACCGTGCACAAAGCTATAACTGAGTATTTCATTAGCGCCAGCCTTGCTAAGACAATTTCTGATATCTTTTTTTATATCTAATATTGCATTGGTGTTGGCTGGCTTGGTGCTGCGAAGTGGCAACACTAAATCAGCGTTGTCATAGCCATGCAATCGTCCTACTTCTTCAACGATATCTTCCAGACATTCAATGTCGGTGCGCCAAAATGGAGCTTTGATCCTCAATTTTTGACCACTTTGTTGAACCTGAAATTCGACATTAGTTAATATCTTGGCGATATCCTTAATGCTCAAGTCAAAACCTAGTCGAGTGTTAATAAAATCAGCTGTAATTTCGAGTTCTGGATGCATAGAATTGGAAGACTGCACTACTTTTGGTAAGTGATTCAAGTCGTATACCTGGCTAGCTACTTTACCGCCGGAATTTGAGCATATATCATCTGTAATTTTAGCTAGTACAGCTAGGGTTTGCAGTGGGCTTTGGCCTTTGTTGAAACGGGTCACAGCATCGGTGAATAAACCATGTGCCATGCTAGTGCGACGAATCGAATACATATCAAAATTGGCACTTTCAAGCACAATGTTTTTTGTATCAAAATCTACTTCTGAATCACTACCGCCCATTACTCCGCCAATACCAAGAAGTTGCTTGTCAGTAGAAATCATAATTGCTTCACGGCGTGGTTCAATAGTTTTACCGTTTAAAAGATTGATGGTTTCGCCTTTTTTAGGATTACGCACCACAATTGTCGGCTGTTTGCCAGACAATTTAGCGATCTTATCGTAGTCGTAGGCATGTAAGGGCTGGCCAGTGAGATAGCTGTAGTAATTAGTAAAGTCAACGATATTATTTATAGTTTTCACGCCGATTTTAGCTAGCTCTACCTGTAGCCAGACCGGGCTGGCTTTGACGGAAACGCCACCAACAACAATAGCGCTGAAGCGTGAGCATAGCTTTGGTATATCATTTGTGATTTTAAGTGGCAGTATCTTGGTGGTAGGTTTAGTAATTACAGGCTTAGGCTGATACCATTTAGGGCTTTTTACGGCAATTCCCTGGATGCCAGCAAGTTCTCGGCACACTCCCAATAAGCCGAAACAATCAGGGCGATGTGTGAACATTTTGTTTTCAATATCAATAATATAATCATTGTCGAGTGAATAGGCTTTGGAAAAATCTGTTCCTGGTTTGTGTTCATCGTCGATAATTAAAATTCCGTCATGACTATCGCTAAGCGCTAGTTCCTTGGGTGAAGCCAACATACCATTGCTCATAACTCCGCGTAGTTCTCGGGCACCGAGCACAAATGGTTCGCTGTCATATGTTTCGGGGACAGTTGCTCCCGGTGGCAGCCAAGCTACTAAAATACCGGCTTTAACATTAGGCGCACCACAGACTACTTGCACCAGACCGTCTTTATCTCGATCAACTTTTTTGGCAACTCCACCGTCGTCAATCATACAGATATTTAATTTATCGGCGTTTGGATGCTTTTCACAGCTTACAACTTTAGCAATAATTATGCCTTGATATTTTTCGCCGATTGAATAACTAGCTTCTATTTCACCTAGTTGCGCGCCAATAATTTTAGAAAGTTCTGATACACCAATTTTAGTAACATCTTGGCATATTTGATATTGTTGGTTGAGATTTTGAATGCTCGATATGCTTAATTTCATTTAAACTGCCTCAGAAATTCTAATTTACCGCTCTCGAAATGCCTTATGTCTTCAATGCCGTATTTCATCATAACTAGTCGTTCTATACCTACACCCCAAGCAAAACCAGTGTACTTGTTGGAATCAATGCCAGCATTCTTAAGCACGTTTGGATGAATCATGCCGCAGCCCATAATTTCAATCCAACCAGAATGACTGCAAACGCCACAACCCTTGGTGTCGCAAAATGGACAGCTCATGGTAAATTCAAAAGATGGCTCGGTAAAAGGAAAATAAAATGGCTGAGTACGAACATCGAGCTTTTTGCCGTAATATTCTTGCAAGAAAATTTTGATTGTCGAAATTAAGTTTCCAACATTTACATTTTCAGCAACATAAATACCTTCAAGCTGGTTGAAAGTGTGCTCGTGGCGGGCATCAAGGTCTTCATTCCTAAAAACTCGTCCTGGTATGACGACTGCTATGGAATTACCCTCTTCAAGGTTAGACTTGAATTTTTTGAGAGCCCGGTTTTGCATGGTAGAGGTGTGGGCCGGTGCAATCAGAGGCTGGCCTTTTTGGTCTTTTTGTACGGTAACAAAAGTATCATAATCATCGCGGGCGGGGTGACCTTCTGGGAAGTTCAAAGCTTCGAACATATTGAAGTCATTATCAATTTCTCGAGATTCTAAAACCGTAAAACCCATACGATAAAAGATGTCTAAGACTTTTTCGAATTCTGTATTAATTGGATGACGGCTGCCGTGTTCAGCTGGTAGCAAGCTAGGCATTTCACTGGGTTTAATATTTATATCAAAAGGCGCAGTAACATCAATTGGCGGCAAGGCTTCTTCAGAATCTTTCAAGGCTTTTATCTGAGCCGTTAGATCTTGTCTTAACATGTTTAGTTGTTTGCCAAAAGCTGCTTTTTGATCGCCTGGAAGAGTCTTTAGTTCATCGAACAGCGCCCTTAATTCAACGGACCTCAAAACATCCGGGTTATTAGATGTTTCTACGATGCGTTTTTTGAGAGTTTTTGCAATATTTTGTAATCGCTCGTCTTGATAGTTCACTTCTTAAATACTAGCATCTTTGTTATTTTTACACTAGCTTAGTTGTTCAAAAAACATGGAAATGGATTCATAATTTTTTTAGACTGTTTTTAAGACATTAAAAATAAAAGAGGATTTTAAATGCCAGGTGAATTGAGAAACTATAGTTTTGAAGATTATCAATCAAGTAGCCCTATTCACATAAAAGCGTCCGGACAAATGACATTAGAAGACCTACGCCGTGAATTAATTGACAGCGGAGAATTGGCCAAAGAAGTCATGAGGCAAGAGGTTGAACTCGACATTAGTGACGACTAAATAAACAACATATTGTAAAATAACTATATGGCAAATTTTAGTTTTGATGTAGTTAGTGAATACGATAAGGCCGAGATTAATAATGTCTACGACCAAGTACAACGCGAAATTGTTTCTCGGTATGATTTCAAGGGCACTCCAGCGGCAATAGAATGGCTCGGCGATAACCGCGGTGGTTTTAAAATTATCGGTTCTAGCGACTGGCAAGTTGATGCCATATTAGATATTGTTCGTAAAAAATTAGCTACTCGGTCGCAAAGCCAAAAAATCTTAGACACCACTAGCGAACTAGTGGAAAGTAATCTAAAAGTTACAAAAGAAGTACCTTTCGTACGTGGACTAGACCAAGAAAAGACTAAAAAAATTACCAAATTACTGCGTGATGAAGCACCCAAAGTTAAAACTCAAATACAAGGCGAAGCAGTACGCGTAACAAGCAACAGCAAAGACAATCTGCAAACCGCTATTAGCCTACTCAAATCTCAAGACTTTGATTTCCCGATTAGTTTCACTAATTATCGCTAATAGCCCTAAAAAGCCTGCTTTTCGTATATAATTTAAGCATATGCATAGTGACGAAGATCTGCTTAAAGGCGCTAAAGCCGTGCTCGAAATGAACGACCGCGGTAATTACACGCAGCCGGCGCATGGCTTATATCCGCATCAGTGGCTGTGGGACAGTTGTTTTATTGCTATTGGGCTGCGGCATTTAGATGTAGAACGGGCTCAAAAAGAATTAACCAGCCTACTGCGTGGACAGTGGCATAATGGCATGTTGCCGAATATTATATTTCGAGAAGATGCCGTATACAGACCAGACCGGAATACTTGGCAAAGCTGGCTGAGCCCCTACTCACCAGATAATGTTGCTACAACCGGTATCACACAACCGCCAATGTTGGCCGAAGCGGTCTTGCAGGTTGGCAAAAAACTCGACTGGCCTGAGCGACGTAATTGGTACGATAAAATGCTGCCGGCAATTGTTGATTATCATGAATGGCTCTACAAAGACCGCGATCCACACAAAGAGGGCCTGGTTTTACAAATACACCCTTGGGAAACAGGACTCGACAACACCCCACCTTGGATGCAAGAGCTAAACGAACACCTTTTACCAATCTGGGTCAGATTCATTCGCCGATTCAAGCTAGATTCTATTATTGGGCTGTTTAGGCGAGATGCTCGCTCGGTGCCAATGGATGAACGCTTTTCAGTAGTGGAATCGCTAGCAATGTTTGATGTGCAATTAAGACTCAAGAGAAAAAGTCACGACATCGATAAAATCCTAGATCATGCCCTGTTCGCAATTGAAGACTTAAATTTCAACTGCATACTGATACGCGCCAATAGTTGCCTAAAAGAAATGGCCAAAGCCGTAAAATATGAATTACCCGAGAACCTGCTAGATAGTATGAAACGCACCGAAGAAGCACTGGAACAACTATGGGAGCCCTATTCTGGGCAATATTACTCTAGAGATTTTGTAACCCATAAACTTCTCAAAACTACTAGCATCGCAACACTATTACCACTATATGCAGGATCAATTAGTAAAGAGCGCGCCGAAAAATTGGTTAAACTTCTAGAAAACAGAGGTGTTTTTGCAGCCAATTATCCTGTGCCTAGCGTGCCGCTTAGCTCGCCATCTTTCAGCCCTAAAGCCTATTGGCAAGGACCAACTTGGGTCAATACCAATTGGCTGATTGTTAAAGGTCTAGAAAATTACGGCTACAACGACGAAGCCAGGCAGCTGGCCAGAAACACCATCAAGCTAGTCGAAAAATCTAGTTTCAATGAATATTTTGATCCGATTAACGGCAAACCGTACGGGGCCGATAACTTCTCTTGGACGGCTTCACTAAGCATTGATCTGCTAAAGAATTATAGTCAAGATTAATCGTCTTGCGGTTTATTGAGTAGCAGCGGCTCAATACCGGGTGATGTATCGGCTATTTTGACCACGTCTTTGTCTACTTTTTTGAGTTCCTTATGGGCATTATTGAAATGACCAACAGTTGTACCAAGTGAATTGCCAAGTTTTTGCATGAAAACTTCATAGGTGCTCAGGTGCCTGCCGAGCTCGCCAACTCGTTTTTGTATCTCTTTTGCTTGTTGTTCTATTTGAAAACCGCGTAGTCCCTGCATAACCGTTTGTAAGTAGGCCATAAATGAAGTTGGGCTAACGATAATAACATTCTTATCTCTGAAGGCATACTCAATCAAGTCTCGAGCGCTGGCCGTATTTTGAGCCGCAACCTGCCCCTTTAATAAATCATAGTAAATCGATTCACTAGGAATAAACATAAAGGCAAAATCCATGGTATCTTCGCTGGGGCGAATGTATTTGGATGTTTCGTCGATACGGTTTTTCATGTCAGCCGTGAACAACTTCATGTAGTGAGCTTTTTTATCGGCACCTTTTGCCTCGAGCATTCGATTGTAATTTTCTAAACTGAATTTGCTATCAACCGGAAGGAGCTTGTCGTTTTCTAAGAAGATGACGGCATCTACCGCTTCGCCGTTTTTGAATCGATACTGATTTTGAAACCGATTCGGCGGCAAGACATTTTCAAGTAGCTGATTTAATTGATATTCGCCTAGCACTCCGCGTTGCTTAGGGTTGCTAAGCACGTTTTGAAGAACTTTCAGCTCATCGGTCACACCCATAACTTGCTTATTGGCTTCTTTAAGCTCGGTTAAATTTTTTGTTACTTCAGTAATTATTTTGCTACTTTCAGAGAACTGTTTCTGCATACTACCGAGCATCATTTGCTGATTCTTGTCTAGTCGTTCGGTTAGCTTATCGGTCAAACCTTCTTTGAGCTGATTGATGGTGTTGTTCATTTGATCAATATCTTGCTTGAGCATTACTGCAGAGTTATCTGGTGGTGTAGTTTGATTTTGAATCTTCAAAATGTAAATAAACATCACCACCAACAAAATCGCCAAAATAATTGTCACAATTATCATAGTTATATTGTACTTTAAAAAAGGGTGAGCGCTAAGACTTTACTATAACCGTAGTGCCAATTTCAGACCACTCATAGACCCATTTAGCCATATTTGTTGGCAGTTGCACACAACCATGAGAGCCATTCATAGAATTAGGGTCAATATTTCCAAAATCGGAGCTTTGACGCCAAGGTGCATCATGAAAACCGTAGGTGCCATATTGATTGTCGTGATAAGGCATCCAATAGCTGACTGGCTCACGCCATTGTCCAGTGGTCGGATCGGTGCCACTTAGCACAGTGTCCTTAACCTTGCCATAAATTTTGAATGTACCAACAGGAGTTTTGGTTGATTCAACACTTTCCATGCCAGAGATAATTGCCGAGTCATTAACCTGCTTATCTTTTTCACAAGCCCAAGCATGACGTTTTGAAATACTAATAAGCACCATTTTATCTAGTGTATTGCCGGCACAGTTATTTTCGCTAGCAGCTGGTTTAGAATCTTTTGTTAAATTACCACTCAGCACTGCCGGCACGGACTTTATGGATTTATTGGAATTATTATTTGCGACTGTGTTGTTTGAGGCGTTATTTCTAAAAATGGAAAAGCCAAAAACTGCGACCGCAACAACAACTATAGTAAACAATAAGCGACTCTTGTTTTTAGCTGGAGCCTTAGCTGGCTGTTGCCTATAAACACTAGACATCGGCCGACGATCAGAATGATAAAAAGAATACGTCCCAGGTCGTATAGTTTTGCTTTCGAGTGAAGAACTGCGCATTACTTCTTATATTTTAATTTTATTTTTATTTTGGATTGTATTTATTTTAACTATCAATACATAGCTATTATAGCATATTAGCCGCCATATTTTGATACAACAAACATAAATAGTACACCGATAATGGTCAATAATATGGTTTTATAAGACGATTTTTTAGCATGAGCTTCGGGCAAAATCTCACTGGCTCCAATGTATAGTAAGAAGCCTGTGAAAAAGCCCAAGTAAATAGCAAGCATATTATCTGGAATACTAATAGCTGTTGCTACAAGAGCGCCAACTACTGGTGCTAAGGCGTCAAAAATCAGAAAAGCGATAGTTTTTGGTCTTTTATTTTTATTAATTAGCATTAGATTAACGGTATTCAGTCCGTCTGTGAAATCATGAGCAATAACGGCAATTGCTACCGCCACTCCAATGGCAGTATTAGCTTGAAAAGCTAGACCGATACCAACACCATCTAAAAATGAATGTCCAATTAATGCTCCAGCTGAAGCCATGCCGACATGGGGGTGATGGTGGACTGGATAATGGTCATCTTTGGTGTGGTGAATCAATATACTGCGCTCTACAATATGTAGCACCAAAAAACCACACACCAATGCAATCATGGCTCCCGTGGGTACGGTTTTTGCAGATTGTACTACTTCAAAAATTTCAGGCAATAGTTCAAAAGCCACAACTCCAATCAATACACCGGCAGTGAAACCTAGAATTCTATGAATGTGTTTCTTGTTTTTAAGTGCAACAAGACCACCTAGCATGGTCGAGACGAAAGTAGTAAATGCCAAAGCAATAATTGTAAAAGTCATAAAAATATACTATCAAATTTATAGGCCAAGACCTAAAAAATGACCTAGCGCTTTTTGCCTGGGTCGTGTTCGGAAGAGTCTCTCTTCCTAATTCAATAGTAATACCGTGGTTTTATTTAGGTAATACTTTTTAGGATATCTTTTGGCTATTATTCAGTTTTCTTGAGGCCAAGAATGAAATTAAAATAACGCCTATACAGCTAATACCTATTAACGCGCTTGGCACCTTAACAATTGCACCGACGAGCAACGACAGTGACAAAATCAAGATAGCGTAGTGAGCGCCGTGATCAAGATATTTATAAACTGTTAAAGTGCCCCTTCTGACCATCATAATAGTGAAACTTCTTACCCAAAAAGCTCCCACGCCAAGTCCCAGTGCAATCAACAATACCTGCTTAGTGATAGCAAAAGCACCCAGAACTCCATCCAAGCTAAAGCTAGCATCCAAAAGCTCCAGATACATGAAGCCTAGGAAAGCAGGAAAACCCGTAACATGCTTTTTGCCAGATGGGGCAAAGCGTTCAGCAAAATCCAAGACAGCCTTAATAAGCGTATAAAGCAGTGTTCCAAAGATGCCAGCACGAATAAAATCAGCAGTATCGTGGTGAACAAATATAGTCAACACCAGAATGATGCCAACAACAATCAACGGCGGAAGCCAGGCGTGACCAGATAATTTTTGTAAAGGTTTTTCGAATGATTCAAACCAAAATATTTTTCTATCTTTTTCTAGGAAAAAATATACCGATAAAGCCAACAAGAAACTTCCACCAAAGCCGGCAATAATAGTGTGAGCTTCGTTCAGTTTTTCGCCGTATTTGGCAGTGTCGTTTATGGCAAGATTGAAAACTTCACTGAAAGACAGGTTGGCAGTCAACATTACAATGACTATCGGCAAAATAAATCGCACCACAAAAATAGCAATAAAAATACCAACAGTTAGAAATATTTGTTGCCAAAAGCGAGATAATTTAGTTAAAACTTTGGCATTAACGATTGCATTGTCAAAACTAATAGCCATCTCAACAGCTATCAAAAACAACGTGGTCAAGGCAGCCGCCGGACCGCCATACAAAAAAGCAACAACCAGAGCAACAATGGTAATAAATACTGAAAAACCAAGAATTCTAAACATACCTATATATATGCTATCAGAAAATAGGGCTTATGATTAAATATTGTTCTTTGGAAGACAATAAAGTTATAATAATTTAATAAATGAGCCAATCTTTGATAATAATTTTTGAGGTGATACTGCTAATTGGTGCATCGGCTATCTTTTCTGGCCTGAATATAGCCGTCATGGCTTTAGATCTGAAAGATATCGAACGCAAGGCTAAAACTGGCAACAAGCAAGCCATTAAAATGTTGCCAATAAGACAAAGGCCTCATTTAGCTTTGGGAGCTATTTTGTTAACTAATGTGGCGGCTGTAGCCGGCACTTCTTTAGTTCTAGAGCAAAAATTGGTAGGCTTTTTGGCCTGGATAATAAGCACCCTGCTTCTAGTTGTTTTTGGCGAAATATTACCACAAGCTTTTTTCTTGAAGAGCCCCTTGAAATGGACTAGTCGATTATCGGGCCTGTTGAAATTCATGATTTTTATTACTTACCCCGTTAGTAGGCCACTTGAGATGTTGCTTGATATCTTATTGCCGCGTCATAAAGATGCTCTTCAGTCTAGGAGAGAGTTGGGCTTACTTATCAGTGAGCATATTGACGATAAATCTAGCGAGCTTGATGATGACGAAGTTGAAATAATGAAGGGTGCCTTGGCCTTAAGCGAAAAACGTGTCCGCGAAATTACCACTCCAATTAATAAAACATACTGGATGACCCCCGACACCAAGCTAAGTGATATCAAAATCGATGAAATAAAACTAAAAGGCTATAGCCGAATTCCAATTTTCAATGATAACCTAACAGAATGCTATGGCTTGCTACTTATGAAAGATTTAGTTGATATTGATTTTGATTCAAACAATTATCTGGTCAAAGACATCGCTTTGCACCCGACTAAAATGGTTGGTAGTAAAACAGCACTCGACACCATGTTTAGAAAATTTATAAACGCCGGAGCGCACATGATTCCTGTGGAACGAGACGATAAAATCATAGGCGTAGTTACTATTGAAGATTTAATAGAAGAAATTATTGGACATGAGATAGAAGACGAAACCGATCGCCACCGTCAACTTATCAAGGAGAACAACGTTGCGTAGTAGCAGTTGGTACGAAAATCTTAATAAGCCATCGTGGGCGCCCGATAGCAGTCTGTTTGGAACAGTGTGGTCAATTCTCTACCCCATAATTTTTATAGTTAACGGCTATATTTTGGTGCTCCTAACTTCTGGAAAAATCAGCCTTAAAACCGCACTGCCATTTTGGATAAACCTATTTTTTAACTTTTTGTTCACTCCCTTACAATTCGGACTAAGAAATAACTTGCTGGCATCGATAGATATCTTATTAGTGCTAGTTACTATTATCTGGGCCATGGTTGCTATTTGGCCATATTCCAAAGCTGTTACTCTGGCATTTGTTCCCTATCTGATTTGGGTATCAATTGCCACTACTCTTCAGATTTATATAACGATAAATAATTAGCTATTTGGAATAATATTCTTTTAGCCAGGCTTTTTTGAATTTTTTGAAACTTCCGTCTTCGATACTAATCCTGATATCGTCGACTAGTTTAACAATAAAGTGCTCGTTATGAAGCGACATAAGTGTCAGGGCTAAAATTTCGTTTGATTTGAATAAATGATGAATGTAAGCTCGCGTGTAATTAGTGCAGCTATAGCAATCACAAGTTTTAAGCAAAGGAGTAAAATCTTGGCGATATTTAGCACCTTTGATGTTCATTCTTCCCTTGAATGTATAAAAAGCACCGTTACGACCAACTCGGGTTGGCGATACACAGTCAAAAGTATCTACACCGTTTTCGATGGCCTCGAAAATATCATCGGGTTCACTAATACCAAGCATGTGCTTAGGCTTATTTTCTGGCAATTCTTCGTTCACCCAGCGAACAATTTCACCGATTTTTTCTTTTTCGATTGCCCCACCAATACCGTAACCATCAAAATCTAAACCACCTAAAAACTTGGCTGTTTCTCGGCGTAAATCTTGGTAATTTGCACCCTGCAAAACGCCAAACAGAGCTTGATATGGTCTGTCGGAATGTTGCTTACGAAGTTTGGCTATTTCTTTTAAGCAGCGCTCCGCCCAGGCGTGTGTGCGAGCCAAAGCCTCAACCTGATAAGTATAAGGGTCGACTAGAGCCGTAAGCTCGTCGAAAGCAAAAATTATATCGGCACCAATACCGTGTTGAATTTGCATAGAAAGTTCCGGTGTAAACAAATGACTACTGCCATCGATATGTGACTTAAACCGAACTCCGTTTTCCTCTACGTGTGCCAGGCGTTCTTTTTTGGGCGCCACAGCTTCTTCGCCGCTCATATCAATGACCTTTTTAAAACCACTGCCTAGGCTCATTACCTGAAAACCGCCAGAATCAGTAAAAGTTGGGCCGTCCCAGTTCATAAACTTGCCTAGCCCACCAGCCTTTTCGATTAGCTTATGTCCAGGTTGTAAATACAGATGATAAGCATTGGCCAACACCGCCTGTGCATGAACGCCTTTAACCTGCTCTGGGGTCATGGCCTTAACAGTAGCTTTGGTGCCAACTACAATAAATGCTGGAGTTTTGATTTCGCCGTGCGGCGTTTCAATCACGCCGGTGCGGGCCAGTGTGTCTTGGCCTAAACGTGATTTAATTTTGAAACTAAAACCACTCATAGTCTTATTATTTTTGACGTTTACGTTTGTTTGGGTCAAGTTCTTTTTTGCGAAGTCGCAAATTTTTTGGTGTAACTTCTAGGAGCTCGTCATTTTCTATAAAGTCCAAGCATTGTTCCAAGCTAAAGACCACTGGAGGAGTAAGTTGCACTACGCCGTCGCTTGAACTACTGCGCATATTAGTTAGTTGCTTAGCTTTACAAACATTAATTTCCATGTCCTCGGATCGAGTATTTTGACCGATGATTTGACCAGGGTAAACTTTGACCGCTGGGCCAATAAAGATTGTTCCGCGAGATTCCGCATTTTGCAGTGCATACGGAGTGGATACACCGGCTTCGTAAGCAATCAATACGCCACTGCGCAATTGTTGCAGGCTTGGGCCGGCTTCTTGATAGCCAATAACTAAACTGTTCATCACAATCGTACCCTTGGTGTTGGTAATTAAGATGTTACGTAGACCAAGCAGTGCGCGAGTAGGCAGCTTATAGATTAATTTTGTAACACCTTTAGGGCTAGCAAATTGCTCAATTAGCTCACCGCGCCTTTGACCAATTTCTTGCTGGACACTACCCACGTGCTCGGCAGGCACTTCTATAATTAGCTCTTCTACCGGCTCCATGGTTTTGCCATTTTCTTGCTTGGTAACCACTTGTGGGCGACCTACTTCAAATTCATAACCTTCACGGCGCATGGTTTCGATTAATACACCTAGGTGCAGTTCGCCGCGACCAGCCACAGTAAATCCAATGCCGTCGTCTTCTACTTGCAGGCCAACATTTGTTTCTAGCTCTTTTTGTAAACGTTCACCAATTTGGCGAGATGTATTAAATTCACCTTCTTGACCTTTGAACGGTGAAGTATTTGGTCCTAAATAAATCCGAAGCGTTGGAGCTTCTACCTCTATGACAGGCAGGGCCTCTGGATTGTTATTATCGGCAATGGTTTCACCAATCTGAGCGTCGGCAATGCCGGTTAGCTGAACAATATCACCAGCAACACCTTCTGAAACTTCACTTTTACTTACGCCGTGGCTCATATAAATGTTATCAACCTTGGCTTTTGTTTGAATTCCGTCTTTTTTGCATAAAGTTACTTGCTGAGCAGTTTTAACTCGGCCACGAGTGATTCGGCCAATAGCATATTTACCTTTGAATGAATCATGAGCAAGTGCCGTAACAAGCATTTGAAACGGCTTTTCTAATTCTACGCTAGGTGCTGGAACATGATCCGTAATGGCGTCGAAAATATCGCTCAAATCGGCATCTTCAGTTTCGGGGTCGCTTGGAATTTGCTTCCAAGCTTTACCGGCTCGGCCGATGGCGTAATAAATTGGGTAGTGCAGTTGATCTTCGTGAACCGCTAGCTCCAAAAACAAATCTGCTAGTTCGTCTTCAACCTCTTTAATGCGCTTGCCTGGTTTATCTATTTTGTTGATTACTACAATGGGTTTTAACTCAGCTGCCAGTGCCTTACCAAGTACGAATTTGGTTTGCGGCATTGGACCTTCTTGAGCATCAACAATTAAAAGACAACCGTCGGCCATATTGAGTGTGCGCTCTACTTCTCCAGAAAAATCAGCGTGGCCTGGGGTGTCTATAATATTGATTCGATAACCATCATGCATAACAGCCGTAACTTTGGCAGTAATAGTAATGCCACGTTCTTTTTCTTGATCACCAGAGTCCATAATCAATTCTTGACTCATTTCGCTCTGATTATCACGAAAAGTTTGTGACTGTTTCAAAAGACCGTCAACTAGAGTAGTTTTACCATGGTCAACGTGGGCAATAATAGCGATGTTTCGGATTTTGGTCGGATCTTGCATCATATTATTTCCCTTGATTATCTTAATTTACAAAAGTTAAAGCGTGTCCAATTTTGCCAGCGCGACCAGCGCGACCAATACGGTGTACATAATCTTGGTAAGATTGTGGCTGAGAATAATTGATCACGTGAGATATGTCAGCAACGTCGATTCCCCTAGCAGCTACATCTGTAGCAACTAAAATTTTAGTTTTGCTAGCTTTGAATTTATCTAATGCTCGTTGGCGCTGTCCTTGGCTCTTGCCACCGTGAATAGCGTCAGCTGAAAAGCCACGTGCAACTAGTTCATTGCTTAACTTTTCGACACTTCGCTGAGTATCATCAAAAACAATCACTTTGTCGACGTCTTGTCTTATTAAGATGTCATGTAGCTTATCTAGCTTTTCAAAATTACCGGCATAGCGAACCACATCTTGGTTAACATTTTCACTAGAATCACCACTTTTAACTGAAACAGTTTTCGGGTTACTAGAGAAAGTTCCTATTAGATTTTGAACACGAGTGTCCATGGTAGCTGAGAAAAACAGTGATTGGCGTTGACCGCTCATTGAATCAAGTATGCTACTTACGTCGTTTACAAAGCCCATATCAAGCATGCGATCAACTTCGTCGAGTACGATTATGTTAAAGCTATCAAGCTTTAGAGTTCCGCGCTCCATGTGATCTTTAATGCGCCCCGGTGTACCAATTACGATACGTGGATTGCTACGTAAGTCACGTAGTTGTGGGCCCATGCTGGTGCCGCCAATTAGTAGCGCGCCATAAAAGCCAGCGCCCTTACCAATACTGCGACATTCATCTTCGATTTGCTGGGCTAGCTCACGGGTTGGTGCCACTATCAAGGCCTTGGCATTCTGCTGATTTATAAGCGCATTAATAACAGGAACGGCGAAAGCCGCTGTTTTACCGGTACCGGTGTTGGCAATACCGATTATATCGTTGCCTTCAAGCGCCAACGGAATGGTCTGATCTTGAATAGCCGAAGGTGTTTCGTAGCCTTTGGCAGTTAAATTATCGTGAATTAAACTGTCTACTTGAAAATCACTGAATTTGTGAGTAGAAGTATACTGTGTTTCGATGGTTGGCTTGGCAGCCTGCACGAAACGTGACGGGTTGATGTATTCACCGCGTCTTTTGTTGCCGCCACTATAGCGACCGCGGTTGTTGCTACGCCCACGATTTTTTGAGTTATATACTGAATATTTGTATGAAGCCATAAAAAAAGAATCCTTTGTCTTACTTGACTATTAAAATTATTATCTCGACTGCCTATAAATGAAATCGAGTAATCTATTCTTCTAGCCTAATTTCCCACCATGAGTTTCAGACCCGGATTCATTAAAACAATACTATTACATTAGCACGATATGGCTTCAATGTCAACCTGATTATAAGTGTTATTTAGTGAGTTCTGTGGCAGCTTCTAGTAGTGCTTTGCCTAGAGTGTGCACATCTGTTTCGGCGCCACTGGCTATACGCACGCTCGGGTTATGAAGATCGGGCAAAATTCGAGCAGTATCAAAACCAAAACTCTGTCCTAGCTCGGCGTTTTCGCGCACTGTGTCGTTATCCCAAAGGGCCTTGGCTAAATCAAATTGACCAATTTCTAGGTCGGCTTTTAGAAACAACACTGGTGAAGCTCCACGTGGCAGGAAATTATAGGCGTAGGCATGATCTGGGTGAGAATGTATGCCAGGATGCACAACCTTGAACGGTGCTCCTTCGTACTCAGCAATCGACAAATAAAGCGCCAGCTCGGCAGCGTTTTTATAGAGACGTTCATTACGCTCGTCAAATTCTTCTAAGCTATCTGGCAAAAGTTCGGTAATTAGATTGACGCTAGCTACACCGGGTAAATTACCGCTGGATCGCCTTAGCGCCCGAGCATCATTAAGTAGTTCTTCGTTCTTGCTGTACAAAAATCCCGACAGCTCGGTATTGGCCGTATAGGCCTTGGTGCCGCTTTCTACCACAATCACCTTATCTTCGGCGCTCAACTGCTCGCCAAGTGGCAAGCCTGTAGATAGTGGCAAGGTATTATCTAAAATCACAATCGGCTCTTTTTCTAAGCTATTACAAACTGCCAGCAGGTGTTCCACGTCGAGCACTGGTACATTTGGCGAATTCCCTACTGTTTCAGCAAAAATTACCTCTGGTTGTGCATAGCCCAGATTCTTTTCGATATTATCTTTGTCTTGCGGGTTAAAACAGCGTATTTCTACACCACGATTACGCAGATTTTTTTGAATAAACTCATTGGTTTGACTATAAAGCGCTGGCGGACAGGCCAAGACCGCACCCTCGGCAATTTTATCTTCCAAAGCAATCTCCAGCGCTGAAGTCACCGCCGCCATGCCACTGCTATAAAGCAAAATTTCGTCTTCATTGACTCGAGCAAACTTACTGGCTTCGGCTTCGGCCTCACCGAGCGACACATTACCATCGCGCGGGTACAAACTATTTTCTCGGTAATTATCGCGATTATTAATACCCCTAAGCAAAGAATCTACTGATTCGAAACTAGGAACTGAATTGTTGCGTGACTCTATGCTCATGATATAAAAAAATCCTTTCTACGATTCATCTGTTCACGCAGGAAGGATAATTAATTAATATCTTTCCTGACTTGTCAGGCTAGACTTAGCACCTTGCCAAAATGGTAGGTTGCCGGCGGGTTAACGAGCTAGATCTCTCGCCGCACTCTTTATATTTCTTAAATTGTTAACATTACTATCCTATCAAAAACCTTAAAAACATTCAAATACGTTCGAACTTAGCATATATACTAATTGTAAATATTACACCTATATGACCATCTGTGTTTAAACTAAATAACAGATACATGATATAAATCTAATAGAGTCAAAATTATATTTATAAGGAAAATTATGAAAACAAAAATCAAAAAACTCACCCAAAAAGGCTTCAGCCATTTCGAGCTAGCCCTAATAATTGTCATAGTCACAGCCATATCGGCAGTAGGCTTTTACGTGTATAACGCCAAAAACAACAAATCCAAAGCCGACTCAATGACTTCAGTTACTAATAAACTAGTTCATGGAAGTTATGTATCTCTGGATAGTTGCATACTGGAAAAGGGCATGTATCTTTCTACAACTTACACTCCTGCTAACACAATAATAACAAACGTCATGTTAACAGATGAAAAATATTTTGACACAAGTACAAACAAGCCAATGATAATTTCTGGAAAACAAACTAGTGCAGGTATGTATTTAGACAACGCCCCAGGGCCATACACTGGACGAGCAAAACCTGAATCATACAAAGTTATAGTTGCAGCAATTCAGAGTGGCAAAAAAGCCAGTACAACCGAAAAGGGTTGGGAGCCCGCTTATAAGTACACCAATAATCATGGGCGTATCAACACTGTTGCAGTTGGTCCTATAAATATGCCTAAGACCAGTAGTGGCCCCTACTCAACGGTACGCTATTACATAATGTTCCGTGGCCAGCTAGTTTACACCAAAGATATTAAACTCAATCAGATAAACCAGTGTGGCTGGAGCGGCTAATTTTTCAACAGCCTTTTTGATAAACCCTTCGCTAGTAGCAGCCAAAGTAAAAGCTCCAATTCTATTGAGGTTATGTTGGTGAAGTAATAAAGCACAATTACCGTGCATGCGCTACCAAGAGCAACAAATAGCTTATTCCTGCGCTGGCTATAAAATCCCACTAATCCCATGACGATAATTGCCACATAAGCAATGCCAAATAGCCAGCCAAACTGCACTGTTCTGTCTAGAAACTGGTTGTGATAGCTGGTAAAAACAAAGCCCCTTGAACAGGTTCTGTTTAAATCTTTAGTGCTATTTAGATTTTTACAGTCTAGCTTGTTCATAAGCCTATCTGTGCCGTTATTTTGAATAAGCTTAATACTATCGCCCGAAAAAGCTTTGGACTGCAGGTGTAGCCTGTAGCTAATACTGTTATCTATGGCTTTAGGGCCTATTTGCCTGTTATTGGCAACAAAAACAGATCCAATCATAAATAGTAGTGTAGCTATAGCAATCAAAATTATTTTTTTATCTTTTTTAGCACTCAGTGCGAAATATGTAAGCGCCATTAGGCTGAGTAACATAACAATAAACCGCGTTTGCGTAAGAATAACCATAAATAACATATAGGCTTCTAAGGCAACCAATATATATTTTTTGTCTTTATAGGTGTTAGTTACTAACCAATAAAAGCCAATTATCAGTCCAGAGCTTATATATACTGCTAGAATATTCGATTGCACTAAAGTCCCATTCAAACGTCCGATAATCAGCTCATGGTAGCGCAACATATCATAAGGAAATGCCAAAAACGCTACCAAGGCCGAAGAAATAAAAACAGCTTTTGCAATAAACTGGGGCTTCAAAAAACTAGAATTAAGCGCTACGCCAATTATTGCTAACAATGGAAGTACAGAAATTTGACTGTAATAAATGCCCGCAATGTTTTTAGACCCACTACTTAAAAATCCAATTGTAATTAGTGAAGCAACTAATGCAGCAATCAAATAGCTCGCAAAGCCCCAATTAATTTTCTTCAGCTTAAAAAACAAAATTCTAACCCAGCTATAAGCACCTATTACAATCAATATTATTAGCTTAAGCTGAGCATCTTTAATATGATCGCTAAACGGCATAAAGACCGCCAAGGCTAGCGCAGCAAACAGGGCAACCTTGTCAGCTAACTCCAATAAATTACTATGCCTCATTGAGCTATATTATATAGAACTATTGAAGCGTTTAAGCTTAAATAATTATATATTCCTAAATACTGGTGCTATTGTTGAAGGCTTGCTGAAGAGTGGCGCGAGCCTCTGACATAGCAGACTTGAATGTTTTATTGGCGCTTTCAAATGAGGCATTGCGTGTAGCAGCTAACTGCTGTATTTGGTTGTTCACGGCTCCCTGCTTTTCGGTGCCACGTGAGGCTTGGAAAGTTTCACGAGCGCTCTTCAGATTAGCTTGAAGCGTAGATTTTATGCCAGATATATCTGTTGGATTAGAAGCACAACTAGCCTGAGCCGTACTAATCGCTGAGCTTACAGAAGTTTGGAAGGTAGCTAGCTGGGTCTGTGCCGCACTGCGCCTAGCAGCTATATTACTTAATACGCTGCTCCTAAATGTTTGCCGGGCAGCATCGTAGCTAGCACGTCTGGCAGCAACAGCACTGTTAACAGCTTGCTCATAAGCTTCAACAGCTGCTTTTTGCTCGTCTGTTTTGGCCTTGGCCATTAGTTTTTCGTAATCGGCAGTTCGCTCCTTGTCAGACAAAGCCCTAGCTGAAGCTATTTTCTCATCAGCCTGCTTCCACTGCGACGCTAGAGCTGCGTCTTTAGATGCCCAATCACTAGTTGCCTTGCCTCGATTTTCTTGCACCTTAGCAACCATTGGTCTAGTAGAATTACTCAAATTCGTACAAAAAGCATTAACCCTTGCCTGAGTTTTGGCGGCTTGAGCTTCAGCTTTTTGAGCCTGAGCGGCAGCCCTGTTTGCGGCATTTTGAGCCTGCATGGAAGCCCTATCGGAATTAGCGGCTAGCACTGTTGCAGGTGATAAGATTACTAAAACCCCCATTACAGAAAGTATTTGTTTGAACTTATAGGCTAGATTCATTGTATGACCCTCCTGCCTGATTAACGACACTGTTGTAACTACCTGCCTGACTCTGAACTTTTGCATCTGTCTCTTTTTCAACACTAGTTTCAGTCAAAGCATCATCGTTAGTGATTTGATTCACCTTTTGAGTTGTGCCAGCCGGTGCTGACGGTGCGGTATTGGCCTGCGTGGTCTTTTCGTTATTATTCTTTATATAAATATAACCACCGGCAACTACTACAACTACGATAACGGCTATTCCAGCTAGTAGTTCAACTGCCGAAAAACCTTTCTTGTTAGATAATTTCATACTCATTCCTTTAATTAATGTTAGTGCTTAATTAACATTATACTCTAGCCACGCAAGCAAAAAAAAGGTATAATCTACCCCTAGTAATGGGGATTGGCCAAGTGGTAAGGCAGTGGGTTCTGGTCCCATGATCGGGGGTTCGAATCCCTCATCCCCAGCCAAATAAAAAGCCAAGTCTTTATGACTTGGTTTTTTATTTAGTTAGGAGTGGTTTAGAATCAACGATTCGACCGCGAAGCGGGAGAAAATCGGGGGTTCGGTGGAGCGAGGTAGCGTACAGGTGCTTGCACCGAGCACTACCGAGTGGAAAAGGCCGAAGGCCGCCATCCCTCAAACGCATCACTCATATGCTATCCCTCATCCCCAGCCATATTAAAACTCCTTAAGAATTATATAGTTGACACAAATTCACTAAGGTTATATAATTTTTTTATGACTATATTAAAGCACAATAATAGTTACTATCTAGTCCCCTACTATCAGGCGGCAGATATTTTTGTGTCTTAAAAAATAAATACTACAAACAACATAGCCGCTTGAAAAAGCGGTTTTTTTAATTTAAACAACTAAATAATTAATCCTCAAAGGAGTACAACTATGAAACATATAAAAACTTTTGGCGTTATTGGCGGTGGTGAATTTGGTGGAGTGGCCGCCAGCTGCCTGGCGCCAGCAAACAGTGAAGTATTAGGCTTTGATATTAAGCCTGAGGCAAGCTTCCCCGACCATGTCGAGCGCGTTGATTTTTCGGACATAAAAGAGGCAGATGCTTTGGTACTTGCCGTACCGTTTAACGCTCTGACTAAATTAGTACCCCAGTTACAAGCACAATGTAACCCAGAAACACTGATTGTAGATGTCTGTTCAGTAAAAATGAAACCTAATGAGCTATTTACAAATGAAGGTATGCTTGACCGCCCAAATACTCTAATGACACATCCACTATTTGGGCCACAAACACTAGAAAATGGCGTAGCGGGCAAAAGCCTGGTAGTCACCGAGTCAAAAGGGCCACGCGCAGAAGAACTTACGGCTGACTGGCATGAGCGTGGAATCAATATAGTGTCAATGAACGCAGAGGAGCATGATAAAGAAATGGCTCATTTGCATGCTCTAACATTTTTTGTTGGACGGGCGCTAGTTGAAATGGAGATTCCCGAACTTCAGCTTACGACCGGCTACTTCAGTAAATTGGAAGCTCTAATTGACGTTGAAAGGCACCATAGTCGTGAACTATTTGATACCATTCAACGCCATAATCCATTTGCTGCAGCGATTCGTGCAAAATTCATAGCAACACTATTGAGACTAGATTCTGAAGTGTCAGAATAGCTATCAATTGGTCATAAACTTAATAAATAACGTAAAAAGCGGTATAATTTGAAATACTATAAAAAAATAAGGAGTAAACATAAAATGGTTACAGGATACTGCGTTAAATGCAAAGAAAAAGGCGTTGAATTAACAGATGCCGAAATTCATCAGACACAAAAAGGTGGATTCATGGCTAAAGGTAAGCACAGTGCATGCGGAACAACTGTTTGCGCAATGATGTCTAAAGACAATGCTGAAAAAGCAGTCGCAGACGGCGCCAAAAAAGCCTACTAAAATCTGAGCACATTCTTAGCTAAAAACGGGTCCTCGTGGACTCGTTTTTTTATGTTGTTATAAGCGTAAATGCATTAAAATATAGATATGTCTTCCAAAAACCCAGAAAAAATAAATAACCCAGAGCAAGTAGCGAAGTCGCACAGTGAAACTACCAAAAAACAGATTGGTGGCACAATACTAGAAGATGTAATCCATAGTCCAGAAAAACAAGCTGAAGAATACAGGCAAACAATAGAAGAAATACTCGACAAGCCATTAACCCCAGAAACATTCGATGGCTACGTTGATAATGCCCTGAATGAAGTAATATCCGTAGCAGACGATATGATAGCAACATACCTTGAAAGACGAGGCTTAAGAAACATGCCAGTAAATGGCGAAGTGGCAGACAGTTTGGTGGAAAGCTATGGCATTTCAATAGATGAAATACTAGATGATTTACAAGCTAAATCAGACGAAATCATCAAGATCAAAAAGAACGTCGAGTCAATCAATAAAGACCATAAAGTATACATACCGCCCGACTCAGAAGATTATGAATTCAAAAATGGTGAAGCGGAATATACACCAAAAGAAATTGTTCCCAAGATTGAAACTATTCTTTTCATGCTTCAACAAAATCACGAATTGAATGTAGAAAACCCTAAAGACATAAAGCTAATATCGGGCACTGTCAGGCCTGAAATGATGCGCGGTGAGCCTTATGTACTCATAGACATCCCTAAGCTCAACAGGATAATTCTAGCCTGCAATGAAAAAGGCAATATCACCTATGTATTTGACCAGGATAAAATCAAACAAGCAAAAATACCCTTAGATAAACTAGTGGACTCTTCTAAAAAACAACTGGATGAAATAATAAAAGATTTTGAAAATATCGGCATCAGAATTCACCATACATCTAAATACCTGCCTAAAATTGAAGAAGCTATGAAAAGCATAGAAGTCTTCGCTAAAAATGGGGAACAAAAAATAGACGATAACCCACATTTGAAAGAAATAAGCCTACTTCATACAGTGGAATTGGCGCCAGATGACGTACTAAGCGCGAGAGCTGTTTCTAAAGAACTAAATGTTGATCCTAAATCTCTTAAAATAATCGCAGAAGATATTGGTGAAGTTAAAAAATACAGGTTTGGCAGGAATATAGCAAATGGCTACACACCTGAACAAGTTGAAATGATGAGGCAAAAAATAACACCTATTGCGCCAGAGAATACAATGAGCGCAAAAGTTGCTTCGAGAAAATTCGGAGTTTCCCCTAAGACAATCGAGAAAATCGCCGAAGAGCTTGGTGAAGAATTAGGTGAAGTTAAAAGCTATAGATTTGGCTCTGCAACGACTAAAGGATACACACCTGAACAACTTGAGATGATTATGCAAAAAATAATACCTATTGCGCCTGAGAATATACTGAGCGCAACAGCAGCTGCAAAAGAATTGGGTGTCGATTATAAAACTTTCGAGAAAATCGCCGAAGGGATTGGTGAAGAATTAGGCGAAATTAAAAGCTATAGATTTGGCTCGAGAATAGCAAACGGCTACACACCTGAACAAGTTAAAATGTTGAGGCAAAAAATAATACCTATTGCGCCAGAGAATACACTAAGTGCAAAAGTTGCTTCGAGAAAATTTGGTGTTTCTCCTGAAACAATTGAGAAGATCGTCGAAGAGCTCGGTGAAGAATTAGGTGAAGTTAAAAGCTATAGGTTTGGCTCTGCACCAGCTAAGGGCTATACGCCTGAACAACTTGAGATGATTATACAAAAAATGAAGCCTATTGCTCCAGAAAATATACAAAGTTTACATAGTGCTGCTACTGAATTAAGCAGTGACTATAGAACTATAAGGAAAATCGCCGAAGGGATTGGTGAAGAATTAGGTGAGGTTAAAAGCTATAGATTTGGCTCGACAACAGCAGACGGTTACACTCCAGAGCAAATTGAGATTATCAAGCGTGAATTAGAGAAAAGAAAAACAAAGAAAAAATAACAATTAATCGGACAATATTTTCAGCAAAGCATTATATAAACACGAGCTTTTTGATATATAATATGCATAAGCTTTGTATCAAGCGGAGGGTTTATCAAACAAATACCAAAATTTTTAGTATTTACGCTGGCTAGTTTAGTGATAATGGCCAGCGCTTCTATGCGCGCTCTGGCATTTCCAGTGCTAGACGGTGCCGGAACCTCAAATAATCCATACAAAATCACCACCTGCTTCCAGCTACACAATTTGCTAAATGATACACCTGGCAGTGTCATTATTAACCAAAATTATCTAATTAAAAATGATCTGGACTGTACAAGCTACACTTTTAATAACACTGTCCAGTTAATTGGCAGTACTATTGATGGCGGGAATCACAAGATTACCAATATCACACTCGGTGAATATGGCTTCATATATATTATGGACAGTTCTACAATCAAGAATCTGTGGTTTGCCAGTGGCGATAACTCAACAGCGCCATATTTCTACGGCGGAAGCTTTGCTAATAAAATGACCAATAATTCTGAACTCAACAATGTCAAATCTTCTCTCAAATTAAACTGTGATGGCTTTTGTGGAGGCCTGGTTAGTATAGCTCAAGATTCTACCATAACTAGAGCCGTATTCGACGGTGAGATAAATGGCGGAGCCTATGCTGGTGGACTAGTCGGCTCCTCTTTAACAGAAAATACCCAAAATATCACTATCAGCAAATCAGCATTTCTAGGAAAAATTACAACCCCCGCATATGCCGGTGGAATTCTAGGATCATACGCTCATAATGTGACTATTACTAATAGTTACGTTAATGGAGATTTGGATTTAGGAGGATACAGTGGAGGATTAATTGGTAGTTTCAATACTAATATAACTATCATGAATTCATACACTGCAGGAAGTAGTGTGCCGACAATATACACCGGTGGTATTATTGGCGGATCAAATAATTCCTATGTAACAGTGTTGTATTCTTTCACCTTATTAAACCCCACGAACTCTAATAGCAACACAGGCAATGTAGCAGGACCCTTCAACTCAAATATTATCTATAATGATGTCCACTACCAAGACGATGCCGGCCAAGGAAGATGCGTAGCCAGCAACCCTAACCCCGTTTCTGGCTGTTCGCCAATGACCTTAGGCCAAACCGACTCAACCATCTACGCACTGGGCTGGGATATAAATAATGACAATAGTATCTGGGAAAAAACAATTGGGCTACCCCCAACACTCAGAAACGTACCTGATTTCACCGACCACCCCACCACCAACAACCAAAACACAGTAAATAACACCAGCTCAACTAGCACCACAACCACCACCAGCTCAAGTAGCTTAAATAAACTGCTATTTTCCAACCAAGACAATGGCCTAGATGAAACACCAACCGCAGACGATACAAACGAACAAACCCCCACAACCGACAACGAAAATCCCCAAAAAGACCAAGGCCCAGAGAACAACTACAACAAATCCAGCAAAAACCGCCGTATAATAATCGCCGCCATAACCACCATAACAATCCTCGCCACCGCCCTCACCTTCTCCACCCTCCGCCCCAAAAAATAACAGCTATATTTATTTGTTATTGGTTGCTGAGCAATAATTTTACATAAACAGGTATATAATTAACTATCATGAAAAACAAAATTACTGGGGACATTGGTGAAAATGAAATTGTTGAATTGGTTCCCTGCCCAAATTGTAATAGCAAGCTAACATTGCTACCCCCGAATTTCCCCCTCGCAGACGTGCAATGCACTAGATGTCAATTCAGAGCCCAAGTGAAAACTAATAATAATAAGCCGGCAGATTCTATTTTTGGCGCTGGCTATGATATATATGAAAAAGTTTTTAAGGCCGGCTACTTATTGCCGCCACTATTCACTAACTTCAAGTGGAAAGACAAAGATGGCAAAGAAAGGCAACAAATAAGATTTTATCCATTAATAAGCAAGAATAATATCAAAAGTTATAAACTTTCTGAGAATGCTCGCCGAGCAAACTATAAAATGTTTAGATATGTTGGCCTTAATAAGCAAATTCACATAATTAGTTATGAAAAGTGAGTACATCATTCATAGACCCAAACATGTCATGCAAGGAAAATTAAATTGACTGTTCTTAAAATCATCATATAAAGATATAATGATTGTAATTAATTAAGATATAAATGCCGAGAGATTTCAATAGAGCTCAAAATGAGTGAAGCAAAGCCCATCAAGACCAGCCATAGAGAAAACAAGGTCATATACATATATCATCAGCCTGAAAGCAGTGAGCATAAGGGCTGGCTTAAAATAGGCGACCAAACAGGCTATAATTCAGGTAGAGTAAAAGACCAAAATATGGCAGCAAATATCCGTGCCGAAACCCTATACATGGATAAGGCTATAGACATAAAAAACAGACCATTCCGTGATTATGAAGTGCATGCAATAATTGATGCAACAGGAAAATTTGAGCGTGAACCAAAGAAAAATACTCATAGTAAGCGCTTTTCAGAATGGTATAAAATGACTAAAAACGAAGCGATTGAGGCGATTGAAGCAAGAAAAAATCTAAAAGGTTACGACCCAAAAATTCTTCAAAAGCAACAGAAAAACATCACTCCGAGACAAGAACAGCAAGACGCTATTAATGAAACTTATGAGTATTGGAAGAATAAGCACTACAACAGTCGTGATTTTTTGTGGAATGCCAAGCCCCGTTTTGGCAAAACACTAACAAGTTATTGGTTTGCTGAAAAAATAGAAGCTAAAAAAATACTTATCGCCACAAATAGGCCAGCGATTTCTGATTCGTGGTATACAGATTATCACAGATTTATTCAACCAAAAGGCTACTACAAGTTCGGTGCAACAACTAACAATAAAAATATTACTTCAGAAGGTAATATGAAAGGCAGAGCACTAAATGCTAGTGAAAGTAGGAAAGCAATAAATAATGGCGAAAATTTGATATTTTTTATTTCACTTCAAGACATAAAAGGGAAAGACAAGAAAAACGCCAAAGAATTCAAGCAAAAAAACCAATGGTTATTCAATGAAAAGTGGGATTTATTTGTAATTGATGAAAGTCATGAGGCTACAGAAACACCAAAAGCTCAAGGTTTATTTAAAAATTTAAATACAAACTTCACTCTACATCTTTCGGGCACACCCTTCAAGGCACTGGCTAACAAAAAGTTTAGAAGCGATCAAATATACAATTGGACGTATGAAGATGAACAAATAGCTAAAGACAATTGGGATCCAATAGATGGTGAAAATCCTTATTATGAACTTCCAAGAATGAACATGTATGCCTATAAGCTTTCTAGTGCTCTTGAAACAACAGTTACAGAAGATGGTTACGCATTTGATCTGAATGAATTATTTAAGACAGCAAAGGGTGTTTTCATGTACGAAAGTGCTGTTTTAAAATTCTTGGATAATCTATTCGGAATAAATTCAAAAAATGACCAATCAGTTCGCCCCTTCCCATTCGCAGATTCCAAAATAAGAGATGAACTTAGACATACATTTTGGCTTCTTCCAAGCGTAGCATCAGTAAAAACTCTAAAAAAACTTATGCAATATGAAGCCGCAAACAATCCTAGTCGTAAAATTTTCGGTGAATACGAAATTATAGATGCTGCCGCAAAAGGCGATAAAGAACACGAAGGAAAAACAGCTCTTGAAAAGGTGAAAAGAACAATTGGTGAAGATGGAAGAGCTTTAAAGTCAAAAACAATTACGCTTTCTTGTGGCCAATTAACTACGGGAGTTACTGTAAAACCGTGGACTGCTGTTCTTATGCTTTATGGAGCGGAGGGTGGAAAAACATCAGCCACAAAATACCTGCAGGCAGCATTTCGCGGCCAAAACCCCTGGAAATACACAGATGAAGACGGTAATGACATCATAAAAGATAACTGCTATGTATTTGATTTTGCTCCTGATAGACTTTTACTAATTTTCCAAGATTATGCAAGAAGTGTAGTAAGTGGTGGTGAAAGCACTGCCCAAAAGATAAAGAAAGTGCTTAATGTTATGTTCGTCGTAGCAGAAGACGACTATGGTGAAATGAAGGAGCTTAATGCCAATGACGTAGTAACTATGCCCCTGAAGTTAATGACTCAAGAAATAGTTAACGGCAAATTTATAACTTCTAACAAACTATTCAATATTGGAAACATCTTCCATCTCCCAGAGGGTGCACGCGAAATTCTAAACGAAATGGGCACTGTTAAAAAAAGAAAAGTAGAGCATGATAAGACTAAAAACCAAATACCCGAATCAGAGGTTAAGTATGACGATGAAGGTAACGTAATCATTAACGAATCTGCTTTAGTCAATAAAAAGTACTCTGAATTAAAGGATGAGATAGAAGACTACACTGAGGACGGCATAGTAACTACGGCAGATCTTCCCCCGTCTGAAATGAAAGATGCGCTGATTGACGAAGCAGAAAAAGAACAGAAAAAGCAAGAGGAAGCATATCGCGACCACCTAAGATATTTTGCTCGAGCAATCCCTATTATGCTTATGGCCTACGGTAAAAAAGACACGGCACTAGATAATTTTGAGAAGTATATTGACTCTTCAACCTTCAGTGAATTAGTGGGCATAACAAAACAACAATTTCAAGATTTAAGAGACAAATACAAACTTTTCAACGAAGAAGTTTTCAATTCTTCTATTATCGAGTTTCTTGATAGAAAAGCTCAGCTGGCCGAATATTACAAAAAAGATAGTGAATTAGATATTTTCGACTACATACCACCGCAGCAAACCAATCAGATATTTACACCGAAACCAGTAGTTAAGCTTATGGTGGACAAAATAGAAGAACATAATCCTGGCATATTTAAATCTAAAAATAACACCTTCTTAGATCCCTATATGAAATCAGGGCTGTTTATAACTGAGATCGTTAAGAGACTGTATGTAAATTTAGAAAAACAAATTCCAGATAGTAAAAAAAGGCTTGAGCATATTTTAACAAAGCAAGTATATGGTTTAGCTCCAACAAAAATACTTCACCTAATCACAAACGAAACAATTTTCGGTTTTATGAGAAATAATCCTGAATATAAAAAAATAAGATACAAAGTTGAAAATAATTTCATTTTGTTGGAAAACATAGAACAAAAAATAAAAAAAGATGTCACCATAATTTCTGATAAAATAAGAGAACAATGGAACATCGATATGCACTTTACCGCAATATTAGGTAATCCACCATACCATTATGAAATTGGGCGTAGGAAAATTCCTATTTATAACGATTTCATTATGAAATTAACAAGTCCAAACATGACCAGTATTGCCTGTTTTATAACGCCAGACGGTTTTATTAAGGGCGGCCAACATCTTGAACCACTTAGGCAGTATTTAATAAAAAGTAGTAATCTAAAGTATATTGAATTTCACAAAGAACCCTTATTCGATAATGTTGCTGTGGATGCAGCAATAACATTATTTGATAATTCTACAGTCTACAACAGTACACTTAAAAAAATATATACAAAGGATGGTCTAGTTGAAGAGGGTAAACTAGATTGGCAGTACAGAGACGTAGTTATAGATAAAGACAAATATGCCGTGCTTAAAATATTCGAAAAAATAATACATAAAGAAAAAAATAATATGAGTAATATAATACCTGGGTGGGCTCCATTTGGGATAAATACTAAAGCATACAAAATGAATAAGTTCCTGTTTTTTAAAAAACCAAATGCTAAGAGTAAGGTAAAAATACTAGTGGGAGAAGATGGAGTAGACTTCTTTTACATAAACGGTGATGATAATTTTTCTTATAAAGGATCGGAGGGTCGAATCGATAAAGTAACATTAGTTAACTCAAATAAATGGAAAGTTACTTTTCCGAAGGCGGGGCATGTAAAACGCAAGCCGCTAAAAACTCGAATCCTAGAGCCAGGAACAATATTTACCGATAAATTTTTGTGCGTATTTACAAATTCAAAGGAGGAAGCTATAAATGCAGAAAAGTATTTTAATAGTACTTTTTATAGAGCAGGGCTTGACTCAAAGGCTACTTCCTGGAACCTTTACAGAAATTGGCATTCAAATATACCAATTCAAGATTTTACGAACAATTCGGACATCGACTGGTCGAGACCATTACCTTCAATTGATATACAACTTTTCAATAAGTATGGCCTAAAAAAAGAACAAATCGACCTTATAAAAAACTACATAAGCAACTAAAAAGTGACCGTAACAAACATAATTGATATTGAAGAGAACGAATTACGTAATAAAGATAATTTATTAGGCATTTTACTTACTGATTTTTCTACTAACAGTACTATTATATGGGCAACAGACTCCTATCTAAAGCATGGAAAACATTTTAGCCCAAAACAAAAAATACAGATTAAACTTGTTACAGGTATTTACGGAAAAACAATAAGACCTAGAGCTTCGAAAAGCTTGAGAGAGCAGAAGAAAAGGACAAAAGAAAAAGCAGAAGTTTTTACGCCGCTTGATGTTGTTAGTAAAATGAATAGCGGTATCGATGAATTAAAATATAAAAAAATAGACAACAGTAACTGGAAAAAATACATTCAAGAATTAAAACTAGAAATCACTTGTGGCGAAGCTCCATTTATTGTTACTCGTTATGACCCAACATCTAATCACGGTGAGCTCATAAGAATCAAAGATCGTGTGGGTTTTTTAGATAAAAAACTACAAGTTGTATCAAAATTCTGTAAAAATAAAAAAGACTGGATTAAATGGGCTAAAAAAGCATTCATGTCAAGCTATGGCTATGAATGGCAAGGCGATAACCTATTAATTGCTAGAGAAAATATGCTCTACACTTTTACAGACTATTATAAAGATAAATTTAACGAGGAGCCAAACATAAAACTGCAGCATGAAATGGCATTAATTATTGCCTGGAATGTTTTTCAGATGGATGGCATTAAATACGTCATACCAATGAGTTGCTTTGAGGATAAAATAATAAAACCGCCTAACATGAGAATGTTTGGCGTCGAAGAAGATGAGATTGAAAAAAATATTCCATGCGAAGGCTGCAAGACTGGAAATCCTTTCAAGCATACTGGTATATATGCAAAAACTATGGACTGGGAAACAAATAAAGCTACTAGATTTGTGGACCTTTTGAAATGAGTGCATTGCTTTCCTTCACATAGCACTGTGATTAACTAGTGGGGTTAGGAAATTGGGTATCAGGATATGTTTTTAATAATTCTAACCAGCACTGGGAAGGTTTCGGTGTTTAGGTGGGCTTTGTCGTTTAGTAAAGTCAGGGTGGTGGCTGAAAGTTGTTTTTTGTTGGGCTGAAATAGTGGCTGGGATCGTGGTAAGATTACAGCAGTATGAAAGATAGGGCGGTGGCGATGGTAGTGGATGGTGATAGGTTGTTGGTTATGCGAGTAACTGAGCCTGATAAGCAGTATTTTACTCTGCCTGGTGGTGGTGTGGTGCCTGGTGAAACCGTATAAGAAGCTGTAGTTCGTGACTGGATTAAAGAAGATCATGCTGACGGTTTCAAGAAAAGGCGCGAAGTGACCATGAAAATCAGCGAACTGCGCCAAACTTTTTAGTTTAATCTTGTAGGGTTTTTGGATTTTTTGCTACTAATGAAAAGTAGTATTCCCGGCGTGAATAAAGCTGTTCCAACGATAGATGCTGCTATGAAAAAAGCAAAACAAATTACTACGGCAAGACCATCTAGGCCGTGTGGTTCACTTTCTGCTGCGTTTGGATGTCTTGCTGCGCCTATAGAATTGACCGCAAAACATACAAAATAATACACTGCCACTACATAGGCAACAGCACCTAGCGCCATTAGTATTATGCCTAGTATTTTCTTTATTTTTTGTTTGTTATCCATAATATATTAAGCATTGTTAAATGGGGTGTTGGTGTTTTTGGAGGCTTTGCGGGCCCAAGCGGTAAGGCGCTTGAATTGGATGTCTCTGGCGGCTGATTCGGCTTCGTAAGTATCAATTCGGCCGATAAAGCCGTCGATAGTATTATATAGTTGATCAATTTTTTCTTCGAGAGCTTGGAATCTGTCTTGTACCTGCGATGCAAAGGATTGAAATTTATAATCCATGATACTGACTCGTTCATCAATTCCATCAAATTGTGTTTCTAGGGCCGAAATTCTGGAATCCATAGCATTGAAGCGGTTATCTACTCGAGTCATGAACTCACGTAAAACACCTAATACTTCATTGATGTCATCTCTTGTGGCCACATTATTCATAGCATAATTGTAGCACTCAAGCGTTACTAAAAGTAAGCTTTATTCTGTTGAAATTAAGGCTTTTTTAATTTTTTAGTTGTTGGGATGTTAGTGCTATAGAGTTTAGCTGGCTACCAGCCATCGCCGCCACCGCCGCCTCCGCCACCGCCTGAGAAGCCGCCATCGCCGCCTCCAGAGAAACCACTGCCGTCGCTTGAAGATGGTGACTGGAAATTTGATGCTGTAACTGAGTTGAAGTTGCTAAGAGATGAAATCATATAGGCATTGCTGAAATTGGCGGTATCGCCTTGATACCAATCTGGTTGTTGATTAATATAGAGATCTTTGAATTGGTTACTCCATTGCATTTCTACGCCCATGATAATGGCAAATGGCAGTAGTTTTTCATAGAGATGAACAGGATTTTCTGCTTTTGTTGGATCATTAAATTGTTTTGCGCCTTCTGGGCTTTGCATGTAGGCAATTCGGTCTTTTTCAGCAACTGTCATGTATTGCTTGAGTCCAAGTAAGTAATCATTAACTTCAGCACCTTGAATAGTTCTTGCCGGCATTATTTTATTGAATATTAAAATGACTATACCGCTAATTCCTATAGAAGTGCCAATTAAAATACCCGTAATAATTCCAATAAAATCATAGACAAAGAATGGGACTAGGATGCCCGCACCCACCACGAATGACCCAATTACAGAATATTTGGCTAATTTACCAGACACGTCTTTTTTGAAGTAACCGTTTTGCTGCATTCTTTTGGAAATCTCGTTACTAAAATCTGAGTATTGGGACGCCATTTTGTATTTCAATGAACTCAAGTACACCTCGGTATTTACATCTGTTGAATTAAAGTGCATTTTTATAATTTTTTGCTCATCACTTGCAAGATCGTTCGGGTTTTTAATGAGCACTAATTTATAGCTATTTTTGGATGTTTCGACAATATTAATATAGCGCTTAATTGCCAGGTCTATGATTGTTGCACTCAAGGCGTTTTTAGGCAGTTTTTCTTTATATATGAAAGCACACTCAGCAATTGAGAAATTGGTCGGGCGCTGATACTGCGGAATAATTGTTGTTCGACCTTTAGCATCTCTGCCATACCTAAGCCACTGTATTAGCATAAATAGCGTGACAACTAGCGGCAAGCTGAAAACAATAATTGCGTATCGGATTTTTTGAAAAGCACTACTGGCAAAAAAATCTTTCTTGAAAGTGCCTTGGCTGAAACCGAGCAAATATGTGAGCGTTTCATTTGGTTGCAGATTTTTCGCACTGACTGTAACTATTTGAGAATTTGCATCGGATAATGTTTTAATTGTGCAATTAGTGGCAGTACTGCCAAATGACCCCGTAAAACACTTTTTATTTGTTTTTAAATTGGCTGCAATGTCTTTCGGAATGTGGATATTGGCCTGAACTTCGTTAAATACCTGTGGCCATTGATCGCCGTTAACATCCCAATAAAGCTCATCATGATTTGGATAAAACGTAATTGGATTGCTTAATGAATAATCTATTTTATAAGTTTTTAAGCCACTAACATATGTGTCTGGATTACCTATTTTTAAAACTAAATTATCGTTTTGTTTTTTTGTTTTGTACTGAATCGGGTTGCCCTGCTCATCTTTTACGCTATTAATTTTAAGATTAAGATTTGTGCCTTTATAGGTGGCTGGAATAGCTCTAAGAAAACCGTGATTTTGATCAAATTCTGGAAATTCTGCAACAATCGTTTCATTAATTTGCATGTGGGGATGATTTTTGCTGTCTCTTGAAAGATAATAATCAGCCACGAAACTTTTAATTACAAAATTAGTTGTATCAACTGCGTGTGCTTGGCTGACAAAAAATAACAGTACCAGCAGCGTTATGGCTAACAAGCTAAGCGCTTTTTTATACATAACAATTATTATGACAGCCTTTTATTAAAAGCACCATAAAACAATCGGCGGAATTTCAACAGTATGCTTTTTAGTCTTCTTGGAGCATAGCTTTGGCTTGTTCGTTGAAGTGTTCGGATGAATAGGTTTTATAAATGTCACTAGAAATGAGATTGCCGTAGCCGGTGGTCATGGCATCCATTTTGCGTTCGCGTTCATTGGTGTATTTGAAATAACCCCTCACAGGGACATGGCGCATCAGTTCTAGACCAGACAAGAAGCCAACCGTTGCTAGGGCTTCAAAGAGGTCTACTTTGCCGTTGTCGGCCAAGCCAATGCCAAGCATTGTAGAAGTGCCAAGTATTGCTAGAGCGCCTGTGTAGGATGAAACGCGCATGGCTTTTTTTGCCATATCGGCGCGGATGTATTCATCGGCAGAATTTTCGATGGCTATTTTTGCTAGAGCGCATAGATATTTTAGTGCCACCTGCGGCATATCTTGCTCAATTTTGTCACTTACTTCGTCGTCATCTAGTGGGATATCCAGGCTTTCTGCAATTCTTGGAAGTTGTTGTTTAGCATATTCTACAGCTGTGTCAGTACGACCTTTGAGACCTAAGATGATTTCCATACCACCTTTGTGAAAGATGGTAGCACCCATGCCGTCTTCAGTCATATAAGGATGTTTAGGTAGAGTGCTCTCACTTGCCATTTCTATGTATTCTTCGGGCTCTAGTAAATAGATGTCTGTTCTTATTGGAAATTCCTCTACTGGATCAAGCTTAATGCCATCTCCATTTTTAACTCCTTCAACTAGTGGCACAAAATTGTAGGCCTTGTGGGCATTTTTGCTAACATGCAGCGCGCCCCATGGATATTCAATGCCATACTGAAGCTCGGCCTCAACACCTTTAGGCCGGCTATTATACTCAAAGTTAGTCCACTCATTTCTTTCTTTCAAAACAGTGCTTATTATAAAATCTGAGCACTTTTTTGTCAATATATATTACTAAACCACTGCTCTATTGACACTTCATTTATAACGTGGCACTATTTACGTATAAGAGAATAAGGAGACTATTATGGCAAATCACGACAAGTATGAGAAATATAATGAATTCGATGATTTTGAAAGTATTGAGTTCGATGATTTTAAGGCATTAACTGCCCTCAAGAAAAGACGTGAAATTAAAATGGTGCATGACGAAGAGAGTGATCTTAGCGATGAAGACCAAGAAGCTCTAGAACGAATTGTCGATGAAGACTTAGATGAATATTTCGATGAAGGCCTTGACGATGCTATACGTAAAGACCTGACTGACGATGATTTAATTGAAGATCCTAATCAGCCGCCAGAAGACGATTAAGTGTATTGTTTGAATATTTAAAATAGCTCGCCTTAGTGCGAGCTATTTTTATTGTGAGCTATTTGACAGACGATGCCACGAGCTGGGTGCAAAATGGGTGGGGTAAGTGGGGGTCGACAATGCCAGAGCAGCCAAAAGAAAACAATTCACCTTTTTCCCTTCCTTTTGACGTGCCCGAAGTCGTGCCGATTGATTACCCTGAACTCGACAGCAATGTCGATCCCCATGAAGCGTATGATGAAGGGCTTGATGACGTAATAGATGTTAACCCCTACCGCTTCGATGATGACCCTATAAAGTCCGCTAAAAAACTAATGAAACTTGGTGCTACTGGCAAGCAGTATTACACCACAGATCACTTCATAATTCAGGACTGGGCCGAATACCGCTACGGCCATCCAGCGCGCATCAAAAATTTCGAAGATGTTTTTTACCATGGTGGTTTGGTGGTGCATTTCGAAGACGACGAACCAGATTTAGACATTGAAGATATTTCGTGGGAAGAATTCTTTCATATTTTTGACGACAACAATATGGTCTTTATGTTTAGTCGTAACAAACCAAGTGGCAACCTAAGTTATTTTTATCGCCTTGTGCCTGCCGACAACATTGCCCTAATAAGTGAAGCTAAGCTAAAAAATTAAAACGATTCTTAGCTGTCTTGCTTTTGTTGTTCTTGTAGAAGTCTTATGTAGTCGGTTAGGAATTCGGCAATTGGAATCAGTAAATCATTGCCACTTAAAGCTTCTTCGATAACTCGTTCAGCATTACCTTTTTCTATTAGCCGGTCTAAATAATGCAGTTGCGGTAGTAATGTTTCCTTGGCTGGAACTAAGCTATTTTCACTTGCTAGTTCTATTTGTTCGTTCAGAGACTTTAGTTTTAGCGAATCCTGAAATATCTGGCTAGCGTGATCACTAGTTGAAGTAGTTTCACTTTTTGAACCGAGAATTACTATAAGCAGATTTCGAGCTTTGCGGCGTCTTTCCATAGATACTGCTGTTTCAGTTTGATTCCTTTTTTTAACATATAAGGCGTTATAAAAGGCGTCGATCAAATCGTCAATTTCTGGCTCACGATTTCGTAATTCAGAAACTGAAACATTGTATTTCTTATCGATTTGGTGGTATTCATCAAATAGAGAGCTCGACCGTTCTCGAAGTATAGCTAACCTGGCAGCTTGCTTGGCTTTTGCTTCTCTTTGTTCTTGTTCACGTTGCAATTGTTCCTGTCTGTTTTTGATATCTTCTTTTTGCTTAATGACTGCGGCAAATTGCTGAGACACTAAATCATTTTCGATCAGTTCATTCAATAGATTCATTTCCTCTGCAGATATATAGTAGTCACGTGACATTATAAAATCACGGAAATCAGAGGCTTTTTGTATTAAAGTTTTTTCAATTGCGGCTAATTCTTGGAGTTCAAGAAATTTTTGCTCTTCATCGGTCTCTTGAGAAATGATTTCGCTGAGTTTTTCATCGTGCGTTGTAGTTATAGCAAGGTTCAACAAATTAAAAGCTTCATTATAGGCAGAAGCATGCTTTTTTATCATTGCTGAATTTAGTATGTTACCGGCAGATTCTTTGGATTGCTTGATTATACTAAGGTGCTGGTCAATTACTAGGATTTTGCTCATCAACTTAACAGCTTCAGTTAGTTCATTCTTAAAGTCTTTTTCTTCTTGGCTTTTACGCATGAAAGGTGTTCCTGGTAAAGCTCTCAGAAAATCGTTAACTAATACATGTTCAAAAGCTGAAGCGGCCCTGCCAACAAGAGCACTATGAGGTATTTGGTCTTTAATTGCTCCATCCATAAAAACATCTAGTGAGTCAGTGAAATAATTTGCCATCAAAAATCCATAATTTTGATTACTATCAAAGAAAATATTGTCCGAAGAATCAAAAACATCAAAATTATCCTTGTTTTTTTTGATACGTTTACTGATGTATTTAGGATTATTCAAGAAACCTTTGTAGCATGATATTGCAAGCGGATTACTGCAAACATCCATAATATTTTTAAAAGCTAGTAACTTAAGTTGACCGATATCGGCACTAGAATCAAGTTGCTCGAATAGATTTTTAAACTCTCTATCTAAGTCACTATCATCGGCTGTATCTATAATATTTGTGGCACCTTTTTCTATTTTGGTGATTTTTTTAATGATATCGTCTAGCTCGGTCAGTTCAGCATTTTGGTGTATTGATATACTGTCATCACCTAGAATTTCAAAAACTTGTAAAATCTCAGCACTTCTGGATTTATTTTTAGCACTATTTTTAACAACTTGGTTTATACCTTTGCGGCTTTTACCTGTTAAAATTTTACTGAACATAACTTCGATATCCGATATTCCGTCTTTTTCAGCAAAAGCAACGTTACCAGTGAGTGCTTCAGAAAAAACCGCACCTAACCTATTGATTTTTGGTACGTGTTCAATGGTAGCAATATTTTTAGCTATATCATCAATTTCTGTTTGGGTAATAAGAGTTGGCTCACCAAAAAGATGATCTTCGGCTATGGTGTCCATGCTTTCCATGACTCTATCAACATGGTCAATTATTGGTTGGGTAGCTATTTTTGATGTAGTACTGACTCTTAAATCAGAGGCTTGAATTTGCTCTGAATCTAAAATATCTGCATTTAATTCATGATTATCTACATCTGTAGAAA
>Ga0214923_10000854_pt1 | contig 44983 bp, 51 predicted proteins | sample LL1510_MetaG_FD_177993 | JGI IMG/M metagenome (GOLD analysis project Ga0214923, IMG submission 177993) | Freshwater microbial communities from Lake Lanier, Atlanta, Georgia, United States - LL-1510 | ecosystem: Environmental > Aquatic > Freshwater > Lake | place: USA: Georgia | collected... | reverse complement strand
CTTTCACTACCTTTTCTTTCACTACCTTTTCTTTCACTACCTTTTCTTTCACTACCTTTTCTTTCACTACCTTTTCTTTCACTACCTTTTCTTTCACTACCTTTTCTTTCACTACCTTTTCTTTCACTTTCGAAGAAGTGTCTTTAGTAATTATTTCATCTTGATTCATTCTGTCTTTTTTATTTGCGTTTATTTTTGATATTTTACCTAAATATTTAGTAAATACGACTTGACTATTATGGCAGCCTGATGTAGCCCGAATTATACTACAGGCAGAATAAGGATCTAATTCCCAATTTGCATTTGTATGAACATAACTATCAGTCATATCATAGTCAGATAATGCATTTGCAGAATATGAAATATTATCTAAAACATTAATTGTTACTAGTTTGTTATTTACATAATTTTCGTGTATCATTAACGGATGTATGTCATTTGCCAACCAATAAGTTGAGTATTTTAGATCAAAGCCGTTACATATTGAAAATAGATCTTTCGTAGTTTCAAATACGTTACTATTACTATTATCTTTTTTACCAGTTAATATGCCTAATTGTAAATTATTTAAAATAAATCTGATATCTCCGTTAGCATTTTCAATTAATCTTTTCAAAGCAGTTGTGTCTATCTTTAATTTCTCTTTTAAAATTATTTGTTTTACATAGTCGAATATATCTTTGTTTGGTACCGCACTTAATTTTATGTCACAACAATATTTTATTATCGGTTTCAGTGATTGATCAAATTTATCGTCACATATACATATTATTGGTATATTAGTTTCTTGTATACATTCTATGATATTAGAAATTAAACCGTAATCGTTTGATACATCAATATCACTAAATACTATGGCATTTTTCTTTCCGAACGAATTTGTTTTTGTGCATAATAGTGGTTTTATAGATTTAAAATAATCTTCATTTCTTTCATCGTCGTTGGCTGACCCGACTATATTATAATTATATTTATTTAGCAATAATTCAACTAACAACGATTTGCCTATTCCATTAGGACCATATATAAGCGCACATTTAGTAATATATGTAGATTTCCAATTTAGTAACCACTCTGTTAATATTTTAACAGCGGTTTTATTTCCTACGAATTCCTCCAAATTAGTAGGTTTGTATTTTGTTGTAAACATTTCTTTGTATTTATTTACATTAATTTATTTTTACTCATTTTTTTTAAATAAAATATTTAGTAATTATATAAGAATGGATAGTATGTCTTCAAGTATGACCCCAATGGGTAAAATGATGGGTGGCCGCAGTCGTTCTCGTTCTCGTTCTCGTTTTCTTTCAGGAGGCAGATCTCGTGCTCGATTTGCTTCAAGAATGCGTATGGGAGGTAGAACTAGACGCCGTAGATCTCGTTCAGGAGGAAGACGTCATAGGCATAGGTTTCGTATGTAATTACTTGCATATATTTTAATTTAATAATTTTTAAATATAAATGATTTAAGAATATGAATAAATCATTTATATTTAACAATTTAAATATAAATACATAATTTATTGTATATTATGATTACCTGTAATTTAATGGGTGGATTAGGCAATCAATTGTTTCAAATTTTTACAACTATTGCTTGCTCTATCAAATATAAAATACCCTTTAAGTTTCTTGAACTTACACAATTAGGAGGAGGACCAAATACAACCTTACGATATACATATTGGAATTCTTTTTTAAGTAATTTAACGGCTTTTTTAGTAGATAAATTACCCGCAAATATTTCCGTTATTCGTGAAAAAGAATTTACGTATGAAGCATTACCAATTACTAAACACCTTTCTCAAGATATTATGATATATGGTTATTTTCAAAGCTATAAATATTTTCACGAATATTATCCGGTTATTTGCAGATTTATTGAATTAGAAAAACAAAAAAAAATATTATTAGAAAAACTTAATTTACAATATAATTACTTTAATGATAAAATAAGTATGCATTTTCGTTATGGAGATTATAAAAAACTACAACACTTTCATCCTTTATTAACATATACTTATTATTTCAATGCTTTAAAAGAAATTCAAAAACTTTTACCTGAAAGATATTTTACGATATTATATTTTCATGAAGACGAAGATACCGAAGATGTTATGAAAATAATTGATACTTTAAGTAAAAGTTTTCCTACTTTCTTTTTTGATAGAGGAGAGAAAACATTAAAAGATTGGGAACAATTATTGTTAATGTCTTGTTGTAATCATAATATTATTGCAAATTCCAGTTTTAGTTATTTTGGCGCTTATTTTAATTCACATAATGATAAAATTGTTCTTTATCCATCTGTTTGGTTTGGTCCTGCGTGTAATAATAATACCAAAGATTTACATCCAAATACCTGGATAAAAATCCCGGTTTAAAAACTATTTAAAAACAAATTTATTTATTCTTATATGAAATTTGTTTTTAATTTATCAAATACATTTTGTATCTCTCTATCTTCTGACAGATGGATGCGTATGCAAGCCAGATTTAATTTATTTCAGTTAGAGGTTAAACAATGGGTTGCTTCGACGCCCGAAACATTAATTGATAAGTTTTCACCTAATTTAACGGAGAGACAAAAAGCATGTTCTCAATCCCATATTAATATTTATAAATATATTATAAAACATCAATTACCGTATGCTCTAATTTTTGAAGACGACGCTTGTTTGGATAAACGATGGAGAGAAAAATTATTAGAAATTGAAGAATTAGACCCTGAATTTGATCTTATAATGCTTAATGCAAGTGAACCTATTTATCCTCTTTATCAATGGATAAAACAAACTGAACAATATTTAACGGGTTGTTATATCATTTCTCTCAAAGCAGCAAAAACTATAATTGAATGGTTTGACGGATGTTATTATTCAAGCGATTGGATGACTACACGTTTACAATTAAATAATCATTCTTATTCTTATTTCCCTTGGTTAGTTATTCAAGAAGGTAAATATAGTTTAATACAGGAGAGAGTACCCGAGGAAGATTATGCAAAAGTTATGCGATGTTTAAAAGAAATTAATTATTTATTAGATAATTATATTTAATTTATGTTATTTACCATAATGATATTTTAATAAATCTGCGACGTAATTATGATTTCCTTTTGCGTTAAATGCGGACTCTTTATGTATTCTATGTTTTACTAAAATCGCTTTACAATTAAAAAACTTTTTATCTTGTTTTCTTAGTCTTATCCATAGATCATAATCTTCTAATATACATGTCGGGTTCCACCAACATAATTCTTTACGAATAATTACACTACTATTTATTATTGGATTTACTTGAGAGAAATCAAAGGAAGAAAAATCTCCTAATGGAATTATTGGTACTATTCCGTTTCTCTCTCCGAACCAAATACAATTTGAGCCAATTACATCATAATAAGGAATTAATTGTATTTGAACCTCCAATTTTTCTGGATGCCATATATCATCTACATCTATTAGAGAGATATAATCGTATTTTGCTAATTTAATTAATTGGTTTAATGTATTAGATTTACCTTTAATTCCATAAAAGTCATACACTTTTATTCTATCATCCTTTATTTGATAATTTTTTGCTTTTTTATATATCGTTGAATTTTGAGGATGCCCGTTTATACCAATTAATAATTCCCATTCCGTATATGTCTGAGATAGAACCGATTCTACAGAATCATTAATAAACTCAATTCCATTATAAATCGGTAATAAAATACTTATCATATTTATATAAAGAGAGATTTTTTTATTTATAAATATTCTGGATATAAATATGCCGGATAATAATTCCAATAGTAAGGCCATCCCCAATCCCAATACCCCCCACTGCTATAACCACCACTTCTACCGCGACCACCCCATCTTCCATGTCCTCCACCCCCATGTCCTCCACCCCCCGTGTCCTTCAATAAAACCTTCTATTTTTTTATATCCGTAAACAGTCACTACTAAAAATATTAGTCCGAATAATATAATTAACCCGAGTTTTTTCATCTTCTCTTTATATTGTATAAAGATTATTACTTATAATAATACTCTTTGAAATAAAAACCAATTATCAAATCTTGTGTCGTTCTCTCGGAACAATGAAAAATGATTTATATCTGAAAAAATACAGTCTGCCAATATCATTTGGTCGTCCTTTACTAAATAATCATTTGTAAAATATAATTGCAATTTTTTATCATAAGTTTTTACCCACCAATCTATTTTCTCTTGATGAATTATAAAAAATCCTCCGGCTATTGTATTTTGTTGGGGTGGTATAGGATTTATAGGCAATCCTAACGCGTTCTTATTATTTATTATTTTAAATAAATAATCAATATATCGCTCGTCATTGTTTATACAGGCATACATTATCTTATCTTTTTTAAACATTTTTTTTTGATTTCCCCAATTTGAGAGAAATCTCGTATGTAAATCCTCGTTACGATTTCTAAAATATCCGATATCTACCCACCCGTAATATTCCGTATTGAAATACTTATTCTTAAAACTTTCTTTGACAAACCATACTTTTTCGGACCATAACATATTTAACTCCCAACTACTTTTGTCATTTAATAAATAATTTTTTTCATGATTTTTTATCCAATGCTCTTTATATTTATAATTATTAAATTCTGTTAATGATTTTATTATTAACCTTATTTTTGGGTTTCCATTTATATTAATATATTGAATACTATTTTCATCTGTATAAATTACCAAATAAAAATTATTTACTATTGAAATTAAATTATTCATCCATTCAATATATGTTGTTGAATTAAATTTAGATTTAATAATATAAAAACAACTTGAAAATGTTATCATATTATTATATTAGTTTTAATAATTTCGTCTAAAACGAACGTAAAATGCATCACCCCAACCATAATTTTCACACATCTTTGTTATTACACGTACATATCCGAATGTTGTCAAATATTTGTCTAAATCACTTACTAGACAACACCCTTTATATACTTCTTCCGTATTTACTTCAGTATAAATATAATCAAAATGTGATAAGTATTTTCCCATACTTTTTAATGCACTTAATTCAACACCTTGAATATCTAAATTTATAAAATTTAATCGTTCAACAGGTATTTTATTGTTTTCTATTAAAGTATCCATACGTGTAGTTGTCATAATAATATCGCCTACCAAATAAACATGGGGGTGATGTGTTGCGTGAGTACCAAACTCTAATATTGAAGAACTTTGTACGTTGTTTGTCATATGAAATGTCATTTTCTTATTATCTTCTTCATGAATTAAACCTTGATAAATATGAATTTTCGGATGCTTTTCTGTCATATTTGTTACTAATCTTGGCAATGCTTCAATCCAATAAATATTATCGTCATTTATACCTAATCTATTATAACTATCTTTTTCTTCACATTCATGGGCTCCTATATGCAAAACACCTTTTAATTCAAATGGCATAAAACGAAATAATTCATCAAATGGAATTAACATATTTACCTAATTATATGTTAAGTCTTTAAATTATTTATAAAATAATTACTATTTACACCATATCATACCCCAGTCTTTTTTAACTGTTGTATTTTTTAATAAATATTCTTTTATTTTTTCTTTCGTCGTATAATATTCTGGCCTATATAAATAATGGTCTTCTAATTGTAACGCAAATTCAGTATAACCTAAATTATACAAATAATCTAAACATTTGAACGTTATATTATGAGTTTCAGACGCCCATTCAAAACATAAATCATTTACTTTCTTACTTAAAGAACTAATACACTCATATTCTCCACCTTCAACATCAATTTTAATTAAATCGGGTATTCCGTATATTTCTATTAGTTTATCTAACGTTATTGGAATACATCTAATTTTCGTTACCTTGTCATAATTATAAAATCTTGAATTTGAAGATAATAACCAATCTTTATTTAATGTTGATAATGTATCGACATTACAATGATAAAATTCTACGTAATCGTTTTGTGTATTACAAACAGCGTAATTTAATCCTACTATTTTTGAATTATTTTTTATATTTGACATCAAATTTGCATAAGTTTTTGGCGAGGCTTCAACCGCTATTATTTTATCGCATTTGTCTTGATTTACTAAACTCCATTTCCCTATATTTGCTCCTATATCAAAATATATTTTACTCATATTGTTTATTACATTAAATCTTTATGTTATTTATTTTATCAATTAATTTATTTTCACAAACCTCAATTGACAAATTTTCCAAAATATATTCTCTCGGTTTATAAGTATTCAGTTTTGACATAAATAAGTTATATTTATTTATAAATTCATTATCATTATAAAAATATTCTCCGCATTTATTGTCCCAATATGGGATTGTAGTCGCTAATAAACTATTATCATATTTAGATCCATATTCATCTGACATTGATGTAACATTCCATACTAATAAAGGAACATCACACGATAAAGCCTCTTGTAAAGCAAATCCTTGACTTTCATGGGCATCAATCCATATTCCATATTTCGTATTTTGTAAAAAACGTAAATAATCTATTTCATCATATTTTTTATCATAAGAATATACCTCATACTTTATTCCACTTATTTTCAAAAACTTTTCAATAAAAACAAGATGAGTAGGATTCCTGTGTTTAAAATATACTAAAACGTTTTCACGACGTTCGATTGGCAATATACTAATAAATTTATTTGTGTCTACACCAAACGGCAATGTAACTAAATTTAGGTGATTTGTTAAATTAGACTGTTTCCATATATTTACTACCCATTCGCTTAACAAATTATATACTGAATTTTTCCCTTTTATTTGTAACAAATTTTCTGTAGGGAATACACTAAATTGCGGCCCAAATATAAACTTTGTATTTGGGTATTTTGATACATCAATCGGATCACACGGACTAAACACACAATCAAACATTGATAAATTTAATCTATTTATACAATGAATATTTTCAACTATATAAAAATTTATTTTACTACAATTTAATATAAAATGTAAATTTTTATGATGTATATGAGATTTAATAAATAATATTTTCATTTTGGATAAATAAAATAAAATATCTTTAACTTATTTAATACCAAACTCTTTTTTCATTTATGTCATAATCAACATTCTTTTGACCATAAATATATTCGTTTTTTTTCAGATATTGGTGTATATTAACAGCATTACCCCTAAAAAAACATATAAACATCTCTCCGTTTCCCGATGTTGTTATTATTTGTTTTAGTTCAGAAAATATTAAAATAGACGCTAAATAAAATCCCAAAATTATTATTTTATTTTCTGAATGTTCAAACGTTTTTGCGACTGTTGTCATAGAAGAATTTATTTTCGGTATTTCTGTAAAATGAATTGATTTCGGAAAAAAATTTAAAAAATAATCTAAAAATTGCATTTCATCTGTTTGTACGATAAATTGTATGTCTTCATTTATTAATTTTAATTCTTTTGCCTTTTGCACGATTTCATCATAAGACGGTTTTTGTGTCTCTTTTACCTTATCATTTCCCCTATAAAATATACCACATAAATTATTACTGTTAATATCTATTTGATACTTTCTTAATAAGTGATTTTTTAAATTTATTATTGCGTCTGTCGGATTAAAATATTTTTCAATAAACGGACATATCTTATCATAATTTAATTGTTTATAATCGCTAAACTGATTTTCGAATGTTGTTTTTGAATATGTTATCTTATTAGTATATGGTATTAAAATATCCTTTTCATAAAAACAAATATTAAATATATCATCATTTTTATTAATTTTATAATGTCCGAACATTTTTTGAGTAACAACACGTTTAGGTAATTCTTTGTTTTCATTAAAATAATTTATTATATGTGTTAATATTATTGAACAAGTCGAAAAAAAACCACTGTCACATTCATTAAAAATTATTTCACCGTTTTTTTCCATTTAATTTAATATTGTTAATTTCTATTTAAATAGATTTATAACTATTAATTATATGTCAATAATTGTTGCCTTTCTCTCAAATAAATTAACTTTGCGTGGTACTGAAATTGCTATTTATGACTACGCCGATTATAATGAAAAATTATTAAATAATAAAAGTATTATAATTACAAGAGATTATGAAAAAATTAAACACGAATTTGACGTCGATATTCAGGCTTACAATAAATTTAAATCCAGATTTAACGTTTTGTACTATGAAAATATGCATGACGTAGATAATATTATTATTCAAAATAATATTTCACATTTATTTATTGAGAAAGCCGGGGATTGGGACGGTATTTTATCAAGTAAATGTAAAAATATTATTCATTGCGTTTTTTCGACCACACAACCTCACGGACAAATTTATACGCCTATCGGTCAAACTATTAATAATTTATGCAATACTAATTACCCCGTTATGCCTTATATGGTAACTTTACCAAATCACGACGAAAATTTAAGAGATATTTTACATATTCCACAAGATGCCACTGTTTTCGGAAGATATGGGGGTAAAGAATCTTTTGATATTACATTTGTTTATGACGTAATTAAAAATATTTTAGAAGTTAGAAAAGATATATATTTTCTCTTTATGAATACATCCGTATTTTATAAACATAAGAATATTATTTATTTAACAGGATCTTCTGATATGCATTTTAAAAGAAAATTTATTAATACATGTGACGCATTACTTCATGCCAGGAGTCGGGGGGAAACATTTGGATTAACATGTGGAGAGTTTTCTATCTGTAAAAAACCAGTTATTACATGGGCCAATTCGAGAGAAAACGAACATCTATTAATATTAAAAGATAAAGCTATTCTTTACCGTAATCCTTATGACTTGTACAATATTATTAATACATTTACTAAAAATACATACAATATGGATAACAATGGGTATATGTTTTATTCTCCTGAAAATGTTATGAATATTTTTAAAAATATCTGTTTACAATAAAAAATTCTTTATTATAACTATTTAAATATACAATTATATTTAAATATATGATTAATTCAATTGTCACTGTTACTGCTTTTTTTGATATTAACAGAGAAAATTGGGCTTATTTGAATAGAAATGCAGAATATTATTTAAATTCCTTTAAAAATATGACATTTTTTACTGGTAAGTTAATTGTTTTTATGGACGACAGATATATTCATACCCCCTTTATTAAAAATTATATAGATTATTTAAATAAACATAACGATACAAGTAAAATATTTATATTTATTAATAAAGAATGGCTTTATAAGCACTGTGATAGTTGGAAAAAAAACTATTTATCAGAAAAAATTATGAAATCTACGGAATTTACGCAATTAGTAGAAAAACGTATTTCTATGGGTGTTCCAGAAACAATTTATCCTGAATATAACACCATTAATCACTCTAAAATTGATTTTATTAAATATGCTATCGATAACAGTCTCATTAAAGAAAACGAATTTATTTGTTGGTGTGATATTGGCTATTATTACAGTATATTACATAATAATTGTGATGAATTCCCTTATGCTGAATTAGATTTAAATAAATTTAATCTACAGAAAATGAATTTTTGCATTAAAAATATGATTTTTAATGAGGACACCAATATGTTTTATACCGTCGTAAATTCTCCAGAAATATTTACGGGTTGTTTTTTTGCAGGGAATACAGAATCTATGTTACAATATCACAAATTATATCATATTTCATTAGACGAATTATACGAAAATAATCTGTCCGATGACGATCAGCATATCGCATTACGTTGTTATTTAAAACAACCTGATTTGTTTCATTTATCAATTTTTTATAATTGTTGGCCACAAGCGTTAACTTATTTTCAAATTAATATTCAAGATAAACAAGAATTCATTAAACATTATCTCGATAAAATTCAAAACGGGTTGTTTGTTGAAATTGGTGTATGTCATGGAACTACGTCAGATTTTATTTTAACACATAATAAAACATGCCATTTATATTGTGTAGATCCATATGTGTCTTATGACGACTATGAAGACGCATGTGCTAACGAAGTTAATGACGGATTATATTTATCAACAAAAACAAGGCTTGAAAGTAAATATCCTAATAGAGTTACTTTTATTAGAAAATTTTCTGGGAATGCTATCACATTTGTACCTGATGAATTGGATTTTGTATACATTGATGGTAATCACAAATATGAGTTTGTTATAAATGATTTGGAATTATGGTATTATAAATTAAAAAAAGGCGGATTTATAATTTGTGATGACGCCCATGACACAGACGAATCCTTACGAGATAATGAAGGAAATATGTTTATACAATGGAATTCAATTTCTTATGGTAAATATGGGGTCTATCACGCATGCAAGGATTTTACGAAAAAATACAATATTCCTTATTTTAAATTTAATGCACATATTTTAATATTTAAACCTGTTTATATATAAATATATAACTTTTTTAATTATAATATGGGCATTGACACAGTTTGTTTTGAAGCAATATTATTAGCATTACAAAAAACACATGATAGAACAAACCTTCTTACATTGGCAAGGCAACAGTTTCATAGAGACAATAATATTATCAATTCGTTGTTATTAAAATATAATTATAAAAATTTATTAAACAAATATAATTATCTGGATTATTGTGAAACATTTTTTAAAGATATCGGATTTACTACTATTGATTCAATAGACTGTAATAATTACGAAGAAGCCACCATTATTCATAATTTAAATTATCCTGTTTCTAATACAACCAAAAAATATAATTTTATATATGATGGCGGAACAATAGAACATATATATAATGCACCTCAAGTATGTGAAAATATCATTAATTTATTAGAAATAGGCGGCATTTTTTGTTCTATTACATGTAACAATAATTTTTCCGGACACGGATTTTATCAATATAGTCCAGAATTTTTTATATCCTCTTTTCAGCCTAAATATGGTATGAAAATTGAAATGTTATACCTTGCTCAACAAGATACAGATTTCCATACTTGGGTAAATGTAAACTATCTTAGTGATTTTATTTTTGGCAGAAATACTACCTCTTTTGATACAAATAAACCTGTTTACATAATTACTGTTGCTAGAAAAATATTTACCGAAAGAAAAAGTTTACTAACTAATTGTCCGAATCAATACTCTTATAAAAATATTAATTGGGTTTAGTTTAATTTTCTTGCTTAATCAGTATCTTGTTGAATAGTAGAAACATCTAATCCGTAATAATTTGAACCTTGAATAAAAAATGTTTTTATTGACCAATAACATTTAAAGTCCATTCTATTTTCAAAAAAATTGGTCATGTAATAATCAAAAGGCGCATCATAAATGATATTTGTATTTAAACAATGGTAAAACTTTTCTAACCCTTTGTAATTCCATATAAAAGCATCCGTACATCTTGTGTGAAATTTTCTCACTAAACGAAATTCGTCGGTATTATTTGTAATATCTTCTATATAAGTTTCAGGTAAATGACTTACTTTATCCCTATAAGGTAAAATATTATCACAATACGGTTTGCAAAATAAATCATTAGGATCACCTTTTCCAATATGTATTACATCCCAATCATTTCTCTTAGTATTAACAAAAGAAATAAATTTATTAAAATCACGAATAGTTGTTTCATCAATAAATACGTCACTCTCAAATATTAAAAATAATCCGTCCGAATAATTATCAACAATTGTTTTTAATACTTTTCTGTAATTCAAAAACAATGATATTTCCGATTTTTTCATACCACAATTTCTTAGTCTTTTCACTAAATTATATTTCACGTGTACGTCCATTATTTCAGGAGTTATCGTCTGTTTATATGTTGGACAGATAAATTCGATATTATAATCATTTAATCCTAACTTTGGTTTAAATACATTTTGTAGTCTTTTATATCGTTCCGGTTCAAATTCTGGTGAACTAATTACATATATTTTTGAAATCAAATTATAAGGTTTATCAAATAACAGATTTTTAATATCATTTGCTATTTCATTTAAATACCGTTCTAATTTATTATTATTAAAGATTGGTTTATTTATAATATCGATAAATTTATTTTTGTCTTCCATAATTTCTTTTATTTTTTTAATTAAGTCCGTTATCGAATTTTTATCACGTAATATAAGTATTCTTTCTGGATTAAAATAATTAGTAACCTTTGGTGAACCCCAATATATCGGTATTGTATTTGCTAATAACCCATGTAATATTTTTTCTGTAATATATGTATCTCCGACTGAATTTTCCATTGAAATTATAAATTTATATTCTCCGACTTTACTAATAAATTTCTCACTGTTATATACGTCTTTAATTTTTTCTATATTATTATTATAATCTCCTCCATAATCTACGCGAAGTACTTTATCTAATTCATTTAAAAAATAATTTCTTTCTTTCCCATTCGGATTTGAAATTATTGCGCATATATTTTTATCAGGTATTTTATCTATTTTTAAAATTGGGTTTTGTAATTTATTCATTAAATTTGAACAATATATATTAGGTATAAATAATGGCACATTAATTATGTTATTATGATTTCTCTCACCATATAATACACAAGAATAATTATTATGATAATTATTTAACCTAGACTCGCCTGAAAACAAAAATGAATATTTCCACTTTTTATCAAATAAAAAAGTTTTATTTTCAAATATTGTCTCCAATAATATGTCACTTTCATCCATATTTCCTAACTCAATATTTTCATTAAATACAAGTTTAAATAATTCAAGAAAAAAGTCTATATGAACTGGATTTGTTTTTTCTATAAATCCACTCCAAAAACCGAACACAAATAATTTCATTTAATCATTATATATAATTTGTTTTTATACTTATTACTATTTAAAATTATAATTTATCATAAGTTATTTTAACCAAAATAATATAAATCTATATATTATGGACGAAGAATATGCTATATTACTTATTATGAATTGTAAAAAATATGCAAAAAAAGCATTATATCAAAAAATAACTTGGTTAAAATCATTGAATCAATTAAAGTATTACCATGTTATTGGAGATGAATTACTAACTACGGATTTTTTATTTGACAATGAATCAAGAATTTTATGGATTAAAGTTGCCGACGATTATAATTCTCTACCACAAAAAGTAATAAAATCTTACGAGGCGATTAATAAGACATTTAATTATCAATATATTTTTAAAACAGACGACGATCAAATTTTGGTAAATACTGCCTTTTTTAATATAATCACAAATATTTTAACTAAATCAGTGGCGACCATTCATTATGGTGGATATATTGTTGATGTGAAAGAAAACTATTTATCTCAGTATAACAAACTACATCCTGAATTACCCGAAATGTTACCTATTCTTAAAACAAAATATTGTAGCGGACGATTTTACTTTCTCTCTAAAGAAGCAGTTTTATACCTACTAACAAAAAAATATTTAATATATCGCGAATTTTTAGAAGACTATGCAATTGGCTATCATTTAGACAATAAATTTAAAATAAATATATTAATGTTACAAACTAATAAATATTTTACAGATATTGAATTAAGTGACTTTCCAGAATTAGTTAAACAAGGTAAATTATAGCTATAAAACCATTTTTACCGAAGTCGACTTTTTTAAAGATATATTTGGTAACGTAGATTTTAAACTATTCATTGTTGCAGGGCTGCTCTTTTGTTTCATTAATTGTTCCTTATCTAAATCTATCATAACTCTTGTATAATTTGTATTTTTTTTCTCTATATCACTATAATCCTCGCGTTGTGTTACCGTTAATGGTATAATTAAATACCATTTATCTTTTTTTTGTAAATGAAACCAATATTTATCTATTGCGTACAATACATGTAAATGCGGGAACTTTAATAAATTTTCTATACCATTTCTAAAATTTTCTATTAATGTATTAAAATAATGACCATTTACGATATATCCGGTAGTTGTCTGGCATGAAGATACTTTAACGCATGTATCATCTATATTTTTATATGGTGGTACATTATTACCACCTATTATAATTACATCCCATTCCTTATGTTTATTTAAAAATTTATTTAATTGACTTATAAATAAATCAGAATTTAAAAACAATATATCATCTTCTACAATCATTACATGAGACCAATTGTTTTTTTTTGCAATTTCTAAACATTTCAAATGACTCATGCTACAACCTAATGCGCCATTTTCTAATTTTATTGCATTAAATCTTTCGGCATGAATACCAATATTTAATAGTTGTTTTTCTACATGCTCTTTTCTATCGGTACGACTTGCTAAATTTATATAAAATGCGTGTTTTATGTCAGAAATTGAATTCATATAGAATTATATTATATAGATAGAAACATTCTTTATGTTTCTATCTATATAATATAATTGTTTAAGTCATTATATCTTTATAAAAAATATTATTTAATTTGCGATATAAATTTTCTCTACAGTCATATATATGACTGTTGACAAAATTTATATCGCAAATCAAATAAAAAATATTACTCTTAATGAAACTACGCAAGACATGCTTAAATTAATTAATATAGGTAAAAATGCATCTAATGTATCTTCTAGATCTAAAATCGGAAACAATGTCGTAGATTATTTTACTTTTGTTGAAAGACTTGAAACAAAAGGAAAATATAACACTAATTTTTATGAATTTGTTGAACATTTTGACAAATTTAAAAATAAAAAATATATACAAACTATGTTGAATTATTATGATACAGTAAAAAACAAAAAAAAAACTAAAAATCATTACACTGTTTTAAAAGAAATATATAATATATGTATTAGTGCCATTAATATTATGCGACCTCTTAATTGTATGGAAATATTTACAAAATATAATAGCAAACATATTCTTAATTTTTGTGCGGGATGGGGCGGGTCTGCAGTCGCCGCAGCTGCTCTTAATATTCCTACTTTTTACGGCGTTGAAATTAATACTAATTTAAAAACAGCTTACGATAATATGATACCGTTCTTACAAAAATTCTCACAAACGAAATTTCAATTAATATTCGATGATGCGTTAAATATTGATTATTCAAAATTATATTATGATACAGTATTTACGTCACCACCATATTATTTTATAGAAAAATATTCACATAACGTAAAATATGCGTCAAAAAAAGAAATGAATGAGCTATTTTATAAACCAATTTTTTCTAAAACTTATGAACATTTACAAATAGGAGGCTACTTTATTATCAATGTTTGTAAAGAAGTATTTGAAAATGTATTAATACCTTTATTAGGTACTCCCTTTGAATTCTTTCCGTTAAAAAAATCAAAACGACAAAACAATTATACTGAGCTTGTGTATGTATGGATTAAAAATTAACACCACCTAAAGTTATACGCGGTTTTGGAACAACTCTATTTTGTACATGATTGGGATGAAAATAATTTAATCTTTGACTATATTGTGATATAACAGGATACTGATGATTTGGATAAGAACGGGTATTATGGTAAGGATGTGATTGAATAGAGTGATCTTCGTCGTATACGTTCGTTGGTCCTTGATGAAAATTATTAAATGAATCAACCGCAATGTCTTTCTTTTTGTCTTCCATTATTTGTTTTTTTAACGATTCTGGAACTTGTTTTCCAATTGTAATCAAATATTTTGCCAAATTTTCTCTTTTTTCGCTTGTAGTAGGATAATAAGGAATATTTGTCCAATCTTGAGTTGTTACTACTTTTTTTTTGATTGATTTTATTTTATCCGGATTAATTATTTTTCGTTTAGGTTCTCTCAAATCATAATTATAATGTTCTTCATTTTCAAAAGGTATATATACTAAAAATGTAGCTATATTTATATAAAATATTTTATCATTATTTATTACATAAATATTATCATTTGGGTTTTCTGATTTATCACTTATGTTATATTGTAATTTATTGATTGTTCTAATACCATCTATACCATTATCATATTCTCCTCTCCAAGGATCTTTTTTAGATATTATTCTTGATATTCCATCAAATAATTGCAATATCTCTGGACTTCCTATCTTAAAAAATATACTTCTATCTACAATTAATCCTGCCGCATCACATCTTTTTTGTAATACATTATCTTCCATACCCCACCCCCAAAAACACGGATATCCATTTATTCTTTCAAAATCTACACCTTTTATTACTACTATTCCACCTAGAGCATAATTAAATCCATAATGATGTTTTACTATACCAAAATCAGTTTCATATGTAAATATTTTATGAAATGGAATTGTATCCACATCATTAAATATAAATGTAATATTTTTGTAATCATTTGGATACTTGTTTTTTACTGCTAAAAACCCGATATTTTTTGTTGCTCCACGATTAAATGTTCTAGCATCACATTGATGAGAGAAATAAATTTCATAATCATTACAATCTTCTAAAATAAAACTCATATATTTGCTAAAAAAAAACTTTTGTTGAATTCGATTTCTATAAGGAACAATAAACACTTTTTTAGGCACAATACTTGTATTTTCTGTCATTTTTATAAATTTTTATTTTATTTTTAAATCAATAACTTATTGTTACTTTTATAAAAATTATAAAAAAAATGAATTTATATATACTTATATTAATACACTAATTAAATTATTTACAAAATGGAAAATTACCCAAGATTACAAATTATTTCACTTATTGACACCAAATGGGCTAATCATATTTATAAATTTATACAAGAATATCCAGAATTTATACCTTATGTGTATGTCGCACCTTTATATAAATTAGAGCCGATACCATATCCTCATATTTCTTCATTATTTCATGGTATTATTCATTATATATGTTCTGCTGGTGTTCGTTATAGTTATGCATCTAAACAATGGGATTATATACATACTTTCCTTAATCACGATTCATGGGATACTATTATGAATTCTATTTATCAATTATCTATAGATAAAAATATACAACCTAAAAAACGTCTTATATATTTTAATTTATGTCAAGTTATGAATAAACATAACCTTAATCATATGAATATTACTATATCTCATTTAAAATTATTACAAAAAGAAGTAAAAGGAATTGGTCCTAGTTGCGTTGCTTGGTGTAAAAAATATTTTACTATGGATGATGATTGTATTGAATATACTGACATTGGATTTATTACAGGTTTTAATCATTTATATCAAACACATAATATTATTACACGAAAACAAAAAATTAAAGAATGGATTGATAAAGGATTTGGTAGAATTGCTAATTTAATGGTTTCTAATATTAAACCTAATATGCTACCTAACCCCAAATTTACTGGAGTAACATTAAATTATATTAAATAACATATTTAATTTACAAAAATTACTTATATTTTTTTAATATTTGTGAAGGTACTAAATCTTCTTTAATTTTATCTAATTTTTTATAACATTTATTAATGGTAACTTCACTTGTTTCACTAACATTTTTTACGGCCGTCTTTGTTATATTTAACTTACATATCTGTGATACAAAATAGACTATTCCTGCGGCAATTGACGGTGGTGTATTTTCGGGCATAATATTTTGGGCTTCTATTTTTTTTGATATAAAATGACATAACTTTGTTAATTCATTGTTTATATTTAATTTACTACAATATCTTTCTATAAACGATTCTGGGGTTGTTTTACCAAAATTTGTCTTTTCTTTATCATCCATATCTTTTTCTAAATTATTAATTATTGTCATCGCATTTTTACATCCTTTGGTTGCACTTGTTACGTCTAAATGAAATATTTGAGCTATTTCTTTTGCTGTTCTAGGTAAATTATTCTTTCGACATGAAATATAAATTGAGGCCGCCAATATTCCGTCACGATTATCACCTCTAAACGTTAAATCAAACTCTGATATTTTTTTATGATATCTTATTGCATCGTCTATAATCATTTTTGGTACACCTGCATTATGTGCCATCGTAGTTATAATCTGAAATTCGTCGTATTGAGACTTTTCTTTATAGGGCATTGATTGCCATTCAGTATATCGTCTTATTTTTCTCATTTCATAAGACATTGGGCCATTTATTAACACTTTACATCCATAAGATGACTCTTCTAATAACGGATTTATTGGCATTCCACACCTGGTTGGATCACTACATTGTTTATCGTCTACACCATAATATCTCCATTCCGCCGAATGATCTACTATATCCTTATAAATTATTCCACATCGCGGATTCGTGCATACTAAAAACCCTTCTTCCGAAAATGCTAATATACCGTCACATTTTTCACATAATTCGCGATTCCCAGATGAACCATAAATACATTCCAATGGTGGTAGTATTTCTTCATTTTTAGTTATATTCATTTCATTGTGTAGTAATTTCCATAATTCTGTTCTATTTGTCTGATTTATCCTATTTTTTTTACTCATCTGTGTTTATTGCTTATTATATATTATAATTTTTAATTCAATTTTAATTTTTTTAATCTTCTATTTTATATATGGGCAATAATGTATCATCCAAGAATTCAAATAATAGAGACTTTGATAATTTTTATAATTTGCTAGATTATATTTCTACCTATTATATTTTAACTATGAATTTTAAAAGTTTAAGTAAACTATCTGAAAAAGCATATTGTGATAAATTAGTAATATTAACCAGTGACATTATCGAAAAATATTTTAACGATATAGAAATTAAATATTTACACTATCGTATAAAAAATGGAGTTGAAGTTAATGAATTAAATACTGAAAAAGTAATATTTGTCAATAAAGATTCATTAAATGATTTAGATATATCTAATGACGAACAAAAAACTATTAGAAAAAAAAGAGTTTGTATCGGAATCGCTAAATATTATATTAAAATCGCACATATTTTTGCTGCTATTGTTATGACTATTAATCCTGTTTATATGTATAAAGATGTGTCAGGTAATATTATTAAAACAGGATTACTCGAAAAAGACACTATTCCTAAAAACGTCAATAAAAAATTATTCAAATTAAATATATGTGATAACCGAATTCGTGCGTTAAAACGTGGCGAGATATATGACGCCAGCGGTAATAATATTAATATTTATCCTAATGCATGTGACATTAATCTTCATACATTAAATAATACGGTTAACTTAGAAGAAGAACATGGAATCCCTGAATTATTAATGTTATATTTTGACGACAATTATGATTATTCGAATGGAATGTTTACTGGTATGAGTGATGCAACTAAAAAACAGTTTATAAAAGACTTAAAAACTTTTTATACTGCATTTACCGGAAATACGTCTATGCCAGATAATATTACTAAATTTAGCGATATTAAATTAAACCATTATAGTAATAAAAGTACCTGTAAAAGTACCAAAACTAATACTACGCCTTTTACAATAAACAAAAACGATAAACTTTTTATTTCTTATGCAGAGAATATTAAAAATATGATACAAAATGCATATAATAATCAGCAAAAACTATTATCTGTTATTAATGATTTATTTGTTTATATTAACGACCCTTATTCAAAAAAACAAGTTATTCGAATTAACCCAAAATTAACAGAGGACTCATTGCAAAAAATTGTTGAAAAAACAAGAAAAATAATTATTGATTTATATGTTAAATGTGAAACAGATTACGTAAATGGTATTAAAATTTATGAGGCAATCGTAGAGACTAAAATACTTGAGACAACACAAAAACAAATCGAAGTATTAAAACAGGAAGCTAACAAAATTGCAAATAATATATCTTTAGAAACTAAATAATTTTTTCTATAATTATATATATAATGGTAAAAACGCGTTCAGGTAAAACTTTGAAACTTTATCCTAAAGAATGTAGAGGAAAACCACTTAATAATTGTAGAAGATCAAGAAAATGTAAAACCACTAAACCAGGCATACGTGCATCTTATTGTCGTAAACGTAAAAATACTACACGTGCATAATATTATAAATTATATATTATTTTTAATTTATAATACTTGTCCTACTGATCCAAATAATTTACGAGCATTTAGCAATGCCTGCCTTTTTAATGCTATATTTGCCTTTTTTAACGAACCCGTCGTATTAAGAGTTTTTTTAGCCGCGTGTATTGCTGTAACCCATCTTTTACCTACTTTTTTTGTTTTATTTTTAAATTTTTTATTATTTTTTGTTTTTATCATTTACATTATACTTATATTTTTTATTAATATCATAATATAATTGCACACTTATTATTTCATATATTTAAATTTATGAAATAATATTTTTAGACATATTTACATATAAATATTAATAGTCTAAAGATTTTTATGGTAATGGTTTAAGCACGGGCACGACTTGCTGCTGCGGCGCGACTTGCTGCCGCAGATGCAGCACGACTTGCTGCTGCTGCGCGAGATGCTGCACGAGATGCAGCGCGGGATGCCGCACGAGCACGAGATGCGGCGCGAGCACGACTTCTGGACATTGAGCGGGAAGCATAACGACGACGAGTTTTCATTTATATATATATATCATAAAAAAAAATTTAAACGACTTTTTTTTTCCTTAATTAAAATCAATCCAAACTTTATTCATATTATGCCACCACATTTTATCTCCCTTTTTAATATTATAAATTGTTCTAAATGTAATTGCCCTAGATAAAGGAATATTTGTCCTATATTTGTCTAAAGGATGTGGATTTGTCTTTAATTGTGCTAGTAATGCTTTTTTCGATATTTTTTGTTTTTGTTGTATAGCAAAATATACGAAAAATAACCTAAATGATAATTCCTGTTCGACAATTATCTCTGAATGTTTCAATTGTAAATCTAACAAATATTCTAAACATATTAATAATCCAGATAAATCTGCTAAATCTTCGCCAAGTGACGGACGAGCATCAAATTTTATACCGTCCCGTAAAGCAAATACTTCATATTGTTTTACAATATCATCTTGTATTCGTTTATATATTTTTTTATCTTTATTTGTCCACCAATCATGCAACACACCATTTTCATCGTATTTACTACCCCAATCGTCTAAAGAATGCGACATTTCATGTGCAATTGTAAATCCGACCCTTGCTAAATTATATTCTATTCCACGTTCTAAATCCACAAACGGTTTTTGTAAATATCCAGTTGATATAAATATTTCGTTTTTAGTAGGTATATAATAAGCATTTACCGCATAAGCTTGAGTGCCTATTATTTTTGGAGGGGTTATATTCCAATCGATTACGGGTAAATCAACAATTTTTTTACCATTTAAATCAATTGCCAGTTTATGTCTCCATAACGATTTTTTTACAATATTTCCCCACGCGTCATCTGCTTTATAATCTAATAATGGGTCTTCAATCAATTCTTTTGGCGAACCAATTAATATTTTTATTTTTGTTAGTTTTTCTAATGCCTTTTTTTTTGTTTTGGGTTGTAACCATTTATTTCGATATATTATTCTTATAAATACTAATCTTAAATCATCTGCCATAGAAGTTACGTAATTTTCAATTTCCGTATTTCTATATTTATCAATATATGCATTTGTTAAAAATGTGTTAAAAAAATAACATTCTAAAAATACCGGTTTTAACGCATCATCAATTATACCTTTTAATCCTAATTGATATATTCCAAAAAAATCATAATATATGTCATGACCGCTCTTACTAAATCTTTGTTGTTGTCTTATATATAAATATATCCAATATTCTCTCCATTCTTCTGAATTCCATTCGTCTAACAATAATTTTGTTCCACACAATAAATAATTGGAACTTGAGGTTATGAATGAATCGGGAACTTTTTCAAATCCTAATTTTTTTGCAAATATTTCCCAATTAAAATTAAAATCATTTAATGCTTCCTCTTTTGTTATTAAATTATAATTATCAGATATATCTGTTTTTATTAAATTACATCCCATTGCACTTAATAGTTTGTATTCACAGTTAAATATATTTTCTACCTTAAACTCGTGATCTTTACCAAATGCATTTTCAAATAATTTTTTCAAATAATCAATATATCTTTTTTTATATTGTTTTTTATAATTTACATCTAAACCATCTTGAAAATATACATTGATATCAATTAAAGATACTGATGGCGGATTTATAAATGATTTATAAAATGTCGGATTTAAATCGTCTGGATTAATGGTCCATATAAACGGACAACCTAAACTAGTTAATTCGTTTGAATTTAAAAAGGCCATTATTTCCCATAAATTATTTTTATCTTTTCTAAGTTCATCAAACATATTTAATATATTTTTTGCAACATATCTTTGCTGTTCATCCGTATTTAATTTCAATAACGAATCATATGTATTTTTAATTGCAATCGCCTTTTTAGTGGCTTTTGTTTTAGGATTAGTAAAATAATCTATTAATAACTCATTTAATTCTCTATAAACTTTATCTTGTGTAATTCTAAAATCATCTATTTGTGCTACATAATTAATATCTAAATTTAAATTTAAATTATCAGTATTTAACCATTTTTCATTTATATACGTATAATAATCATCTGTTGGTTTAGTTCCTATAACCTGATTCGCTTTTTTTAATTTTCGTACTACGTCGTCTGCCAATTCCGTCTGATTACTATAAAAATCCAAATTATTTTTTTTAAATATTTCTGCCAAATTTGATTCAAATGCTATGTATTTATTTGTACATACATTGTTTTTTTTCTTTATTAAAATATTTGATTTTACGTATGTTGGGTTTATTTTTTTATATTTTTTTTTCGTCTTATTCGTAATTTTATTTAATATTTTATATTTGTATGAACGACCCATATAAAATAGTAATATATTATTTTTTAAAGGTATTATGTTAATTAATTGATAAAAACTTTTCGTAGATAATTTTATAAAATATGCAGAAGTTAAATATAACAGAAAAATTATTAAATAATGAGTTTTTAAAAGATAGAAAAAATAAACCTAATATACCAATGTTGGTCACAACACAATACATACACTTAGACGACATACTAAGAAATATCACTGATTTAATAAAAGATGTATTAATGCCATTCTTACATATAACCCGTTTTCTATTTGTTTAAAATAGACCGCTCTTGGATCGTCATCAACTTCTTTATCTATTTCGTCAACTCTCGGAAATGGATGCATTAATATCATATGTGATTTTGCTAATGTCATTATATCTTTATTGATACAATAAGATGACTTTACTTTTTCGTAGACTGTATGATTGTTAAATCTCTCTTTTTGAATACGCGTAACATATAATATATCTGCGTGTGAAACTGCTTCTTCTAATTTATCTACTACAATCTGTTCTATTCCGAATGTTTCAACTACATACCCATATACTTCGTCCGGTAATTCCAATTCTGGCGGTGAATAATACATAAATTGTATCTTCGGAAATTCCTTATTAAATTTCCAATTATAATTATACATAATCGCTAATAAATATATTAAAGAATGGACCGTCCTACCATTTTTCAAATCACCTACAAATACAATTGTTAATTTTGATTTTATTATTCTTAAATCTAATTCATTAACTATTGTAAATAAGTCTAATAATGCCTGAGTCGGATGTTCGTCTGTACCATTTCCAGCATTAATTATTGGTTTATTCGAATATTTACACGCAATATTAATCGCATTTTTATCCGGATGTCTTAAAACAATTATATCCGCATAAGACGAAATAGTACGAATCATATCTTCAAATGTCTCTCCTTTTGCTAAAGAAGAAAACTCTTCATTTATGGTTATTGTCGATCCACCTAGACGCTGCATAGCAGCCTGAAAACTACACGCAGTTCTTGTTGACGGTTCAAAAAATAGCGTACAAAGAATAGAACGATTATAATTTACTCTTGTATGATCCAATTGAAATTTTTTTGCAATATCGATAATTTGTATAATATTATTAAATGTCAATGTTTTGACTGATATAATATTATCAATTTGTCGTAGTTTATTACTATCCATACTAATAAACTACGACAAATATCTTTAATACTTATTTCCCGTAAATATTTTATACATATTTATTTATAAAAACCTCTCTCGCAATATTTTTCAAAATTTTCGTTTCTTTTTCAAAGTCATTATCTCCTAGGCCACCCATCGTTTCTATTACAAGTATATCATACTTATCGGAATATTTAGATGTACTTGTTCCACAGTCTGGATACCTTTTTTTAAATTCTTGTATTAATAACATATTTTTATTGGTTGTTTTTTTTATTAACTTTCGTGTTTTTGTATAATTTTCGTCTTCCTTCTGCCAAATATTATCTTCTTTAACATAGAGAACCTCTCTCTTCTTATCCGTACAATGTAAAGGCCTTTGAGTTATATCTAATTCTTTTAAGTTCTTGATAATAATATTGGATATTCCATTGACAAACCCAATCTCTCCGACTTTTTCGAAATCATCGTATTCAATTTGAAGAGAATTAATAAACTCTGACATATTCATAGCATCTTTACACGTTTCATTTAAAAATAAATTTAAATTAAACGTTTTATTATTACTATTATTTATATTAGTTATATTATTACTATTTGATATAGAATTATTGGTAATTACTCCAGATTTCATTACTTCTATAATAGTATTTTTCATAATTTCGTTGTTTTCTTTCATTAAATACATAAATAGTTCTTTGACATTATCTTCCTTTTCTTCAAGTATGATCCCATTACACTTTTTTTTATGTCTCCATAACCCAGAATAATCGTTATATTGTTTGCCACATATACATTTAAAATTGTTTGCTACTTTTGCTACTTTTTTCATTGCTAAACATTGAAAATCATTGCTAATATGTTTTTGCGTGCGCAAATGTTTTTCATAATTATTTTTTTTTGACGTATTATAGTCACATTTTTCGCAAATAAAATTTTTGCTACTTTTGCTACTTTTTTCATTGCTAAACATTGCTTGTTTTATTAGACAAATATTTTATTTTTTTAAAGATAAAAAAAATTATGCTAACAAAATTTTGATTTTTCATTTTCATTTGTTACCTTAATTTTTTTTATGGTAACAAATTTAACTTTTTTCAAGGAAATCCTTGCGATTCTAGAAAATGGACATTTTTAAAATGTCCAAAATTAACTTTCCCAAAATACTTTCCCCAAAAATTCTTGTTTTTCTTGTTTTATATATTCAAAAACTACTTAAAGAACAAAGTATTTTCATTCCCTCAAATATATAAAAAATTGAATACTTATTTAGTTTGAAATAAATAACAATATAAAATATGAACGAAATTACACAACTAATTAATAAACTTGTTACTGATAAAGTGCAATATCAAATGAATGAATATTCTAGATTTCCAGAAATAAATTTTGAAGAAATATCACACGCCTTATCACAACATACAAAAAATAATATACAATACTACTTTCCTAGGCATATTGATAAGTATGATGTTATAATTAATATTATTGAAAAGATGAATATTATAAAATTTGACAATTTAAAGTTTATTTTTGTTAAAAAATTAGAAAGTCATAATTCTTGTTCTCAAAATACCCATAATAATAATAAAATATATACCTCAACAAATGTAGATTATTACAGAGTTTATACGAATTATTCGTTTTATATAAACTTATTTATATATAATGAGGATATAGTTGATGATCGTATTTCGTTTACGAATGGTACACCTAATCGTACACCTAAAATTGAATATGTATTTCCTTATTTTCCTCAATATGCGTTTACTTTATATTTTGGAAATTATTGCCCCTCTGATAGCTATGCTATAGGATTACGAATTTATTTTGTTAATGAGGAATTCAATAAATATTCATTAACAATTGAAAGGTTAAAAAATTATACACTTAGTGATATTAATAGTGATATTAATGATGATTACTTAATAAAAAACAAATTATTTAAAGAATTTTTAAATAATTATATAAAACCATGTGTAACAAAGCAAATATTACCAGAATTATATTTACATTATTTGTCTATATTGCCTGAAATTCATAAACATAAATGGTTATTTTCAAATGTTGACAATTATAGATTTACTGAAAGTTTACAACAATTAGAAATGTCGAAAGAAGAAAACATGACATTGCAAAATAAATTAGATAACAAGATTATTGAATTATATAATACCACAAATGATTTAATGTATTTTAAAGAAGAAAATGAAAATTTATTACAAAAAATAAAACAATTAGAACAAGAATTAACAACTAGGGATATGTTAGTATCCAATTTACAAATAGAAAAAACTGAAAGTAAAAATATAATAGAAAATAATACTGAACAAATTCAAAAGTTACAAGATAAAAACAATTATTTAGAAAATGAATTATTAGAATATATGAAAAAAAACAAATCATTATCTATCAAATTAGAAACAACTACAGATTTACTTTGCAAATTACAAATGAAAGACATGGATAATTAATATATGAAAACTACTTAAAGAGTCTTGTTAATAACCACTTCTTTTACAATATTTTTCAGAATTTTGGTTTCCTTTTCAAAGTCATTATCTCCTAATCCACCCATCGTTTCTATTACCAGTATATCAAATTTGTCCGAGTACTTGGATGTGCTGGTTCCACAATCGGGGTACCTTCTTTTAAACTCCGGTATTAATAACATATTTTTATTGGTTGTTTTTTTTATTAATTTACGGGTTTTTGTATAATTTTCGTCTTCTTTTTCCCATTTATTATCTTCTTTAACATAGAGAACCTCTCTCTTCTTATCCGTACAATGTAAAGGCCTTTGAGTTATATCTAATTCTTTTAAGTTCTTGATAATAATATTGGATATTCCATTTACAAACCCAATCTCTCCGACTTTTTCAAAATCATCGTATTCAATTTGGAGAGAATTGATAAACTCTGACATATTCATAGCATCTTTACACGTTTCATTTAGAAACACGTTTAAATTAAACGTTTTATTATGACTGTTTACTGTATTATGACTGTTATTTGTAATACCGTTTTTTACTAATTCTGATACTGTATTTTGTTGAACAATTATTAAATTTTTTAATTCAGAGTTTTCACTTATTAATGTTTTAATTATTTCTGTTAATTGTTTATCTTTTTCTTCATTAGTTTCTTTACATTTGTTTCTTTCTAAACATTGTTTTTTATGTTTCCATAATCCATTTCTTGAGTTATATTTTTTAAAACAGTTTTCACATTTATATAATTCACTAATGACTTTTTTGTCTTTTTTTGCGTCACCTATGTCTCCTTTTGACATTGTAATATGTTTTATCGTATTAATATGAATGTTATATTTTGTTTTATTACACGTATTAAAGTCACAAATATTACAAGTATATTTTATGACTTTTTTTGACCTTTTTTTGTCACCTAATGTTTCCATTTCTTTAGACAAATATTTTATTTCTAAATTAGTTTTTTAATAAATTTAAAAAATTATGCTAACAAAATTTTGATTTTTCATTTTCATTTGTTACCTTAATTTTTTTTATGGTAACAAATTTAACTTTTTTCAAGAAAATTCTTGGGATTCTGGAAAATGGACATTTTAAAATGTCCAAAATTAACTTTCCCAAAATACTTTCCCCAAAAATTCTTAATTTTTCTTGTTTTATATAATATATTAAAACAACTTAAAGAATATAAAAAAATTAATTTAAAAAATTGAATTCATTAAAAATAGTAACATAATATACTATTTTTAATGAATTCAATGTTTAAAATGAGAAGCAGTTTATTTTGGTTTAAGCCAATTGTATCAGTCCCGTTAACTATTATATTATTATTTGTTACCGTTTATTTATTAGTAACAAATAATAATGATTTATTAAAAATGTGGTATATTTACTCAATGAGTGTCTTATTGTTTATACGAATATGCGAATTTATTGAAATAAAATATACACACTTTTTATTAGAGTTTTGTTATTATATAAATATTCTTTATTTGATATTTCTGTACAATAACATTAATACGGATTACTTATATCCTATATTACACGGTCCATTAATTTTATACAGTATTATATTCGGCGATACAATTATACCACATAAACTATCAAAAACATTAACGTTTGCATTACATACGTATGGGGCAATCGTTAGTTGGAAATTAAATAATCCAAACACAAATGTGAACATTGATTTTAATACATATTTTAAAAAAGTATATATTATCTATTTGAGTTGGTTTTTATTTTATATGTTTTATTTATTTAATTATGATGATACATCAAAAAATACAACGATTCGTTATATGTTGAAGTTAGAAGATATTCGTATAAATATATCATTTCTAACAAAATTAAATTGGTTGATAGGTCATTTAATTATTGTATTATTTTGTTGTTATATCGGAATTTTATCTAAATATTATACGTGGTTTGACAACAGCATGATGATAATTACAATAAGTGTAGCTATGTATAATTTTTATAAATATTATAAAAAAAATAAACATTTATTAACGAGTATTTAATCTAGAATTTATAGCATCAAATAAGTCATCTTCGTATACTAAATTACCAGAAGGTTTATACGTATTAATAGGCGTATATTCTTTTTTTTTATCTTTTATATCTGTTGGTTTTATGATAAAATTGTTATCAATTAAATTAAATGAATCTTTGTCGACCTCTTTTTCCTCTTTAGAATCTTCGACTAAGCCAAAAGAATTGACAGTAATCCCTGTTTTTTTCTTAAATTCGTTCCTAATATAAGAAGGAATATAATGTGCCCAACTAATTATTAATAAATTTGGATGTGTATAACGGACAGCAAATCCGTTCTCTTTTAATTTACTTATTAAATAAGCAATACAAGACGCATTATCATACTGAATAGCATTTAATATGATTTCAGGAACAATATATAGACAAAATTGTTGATTTTTTTTTGCTTCTATTTTAATTTTATCATGGACTTTTTTTAATACTTTGTTATATGTTTTCAGTTGAATTAAGTCACGTTGTTGTTTTTTTTCGTATAATTCATCTATATTAATTTGATTTATTAAGGGTTCATCATTATCAAGTAAAAAAATATTTGACATTTTTACAATTATAATAGAAAAAAACTAATAAAAAGAAAAGTATTAAATATGTATGACAATAAAACATTTGGTTATTTCTGGAGGTGGTCCTATAATGGTCCAAATATTAGGCGCTATACAACAGTTAGAAAACAATAAATTTATAAATATTGCAGATATTGAGTCTATTTATGGTACCTCTGCGGGTGCAATCGTAGGTGCATTAATATGTTTAAAATTTGATTGGGAAACGATTTATGATTATATTATAAAACGTCCGTGGCAAAATGTCTTTACAATAAAAGTAGAAAACATATTAGAAGCTTATTCAAAAAAAGGTTTATTTGACATAAGAACTATTGAAAAATGTTTTAAACCTTTGTTAGATGAAAGAGATATACCAATTAATATTAATTTAGAGGAATTTTATAATAAAACAAAAATAGAATTACATTTATATGCGTTTGATATTAATGAATATAAAGTGGAAGATATTTCTTATATAACACATCCAAAATTAAATTTATTAACGGCTTTACAAATGAGTTGCGGAATTCCTGTGTTAATGAAGCCAATATGCGCCGGCGATAAATGTTTTATAGACGGCGGAATATCTTGTAATTATCCGTTAAATTATGCAATTAAATCGGGAAAACTCGCAGACGAAATATTAGGATTTAAAAATAAATATAAAAATAATAAAAACTATGTTACTGAAGAGTCTTCTTTATTGGATTTTTTATTGAATTTTTTATTTAAAGCTATATTTAGCTTAAATACCGACGATAAACAACCTACTATAGAAAATGAAATTATATGTGAGGCGGATTATTTAAGTTTAGAAATATTAAACGATGTATTAAGCAGCTCAGAAATACGTAAAAAAATGTGGGGTGACGGTATGACCGCGTCCACAAAATTTTTAGAGAATTTGAAATATATACTACAAACCCGTGAAGAAATGCCTCCATAATATTTTCCATATCATTACCCATCTTCTTGAAAAATTCAATTATGTTAGATCTGAAATTAATGCGGAATAATCATAGTTAGTCCCAACAATAGTTATATTTTTATTTGTCCTATAAAATGAGTATTATAAATGAGAAAAGGTGTAAATTATAAAACAGTATTTAGAAATTGCAATAAAGTATCTTTAGTAGGTTTAGCGTCATATTCAATAACTTGTCCCTCTTTAATAAGTTTAATAGTTGGATATCCTTCAACATTATATTTATTCATCATTTTATCAACTTCGGTAGTTTCTTCTGAGCAATCTACTTCAGTGAATATAATTTGATAACCATTTATGGTTTTATTTTGATATTCATTTTTAAGTTGGTCCCAAATAGGTTTAGCGGTCTTACAATGCGGACACCAATTAGCAAAGAAAAAAAGTAACTCGGCAGAATTAGATGTATTTTCTGATAATAATTCGTTGTTTGGTTTATATGCCGATTTTAGTTTTGGCAAAACATAATAATAATAGTAGAGAACCGCGATAACTGCAAAAAGAATAAGTAACGCAATAATAATATAGGTTGTTGTATTTATTCCTCCTCCTACTTTAAAATTAGATAAAAGAGAAGAAGTGTATCCTTGATTATTCAGATTTATAAAATTATTACTTGACATTTATATATTCTATAGAATAAATTAAAAAACTATTTTAACGAATATAATTATTTAAAAAGATATGTAGAGAATAATATAAGAATGTTATTTAAAAATAGTAATGGAGAATTAATAGAAATAAATAAATATGATTTTAAAAATGATAAGATATATTATGAAAAAATAATGGAGTTAAAACAATTAGTAAAAGAAAAATCGGCTAAATTAAAAAAAACTTTTAATAACAAAGATAAAGAGGATACCAATAAAAATAGTGAAAATATAACTGCAAATTAAATTCATATTTAGTTGAGAAGTTACTGTTGTTTTATTTGACGACGATAATGCGGTTCTTAATAAATTAGTTTGATGCATATTTAAATATATAGTATATCCTAATATAACAAGGGCAATCACTTTCATAAATAATGAAGTTTTAAAGAAATTGCTCAACGGACTTACAACAAATAAAAAAATAATAAAAATAGAGATAGCTGAACATAAACAAAGTTTTTTTGTAGTATTTGTGAAAATTGTTAAATTAAAAGTATTATTATCGTTAGAATCCATTAATATTACAATATATTTAAATTTTATTAATATATTATAATATGGCGCGGTTATTTAATTTAGGTCTTAATCAAAAAAAATTTGATGGAAATCAAAAAATAATTGGGGGTTCGGTTAACACAGGTTGTACGAAAGGTCGTGGTTCAACGACCCGACAATTAAATTACTGTAAAAATAATTCGTCGAACCCAGAATTATGTATAAATTAATTTATTAATATAATTCCTCAAGAAGAATTAAGCGGATTTATTTATAGCTTTGATTTTGCGGGTCAATCTGAACCCGATATTGAAACGATTCAAACTTTTGTTACCAATTATTAATGTTAACAGTAGTTTTACTGATATAAGTATAAAAACTTATGTAGTAGGTACAATAATAACTGTTCAAATGAATTTTATTTATACGGATAACGGAAGTGACGACGGTTTAAGTTTTGGTAAAATTATAAATATAAACGGAACCGATATTTATGTATATCAGTTTTATAATTTTTATTCAAATTTAACAATAATAGATTTTGGAAATATTCCGTTATCAAGAAATTCACAGGTTTTTTCGGGAAGTCCTAGTCAATTTTCTGGTACTCAGACATTTATGGAAAGCGGTTTAAATAATATAATATTTAATACAATAACCGCTCCTAAAATTTTATCAAACACTTATTTAAGTTTATGTTTTAATGGAATGCAATATTTTAATTCAAATATAAGTAATTGGAATACAAGTAATGTAATAGATTTAAGTCTTACTTTTTTTGGATGTATAATATTTAACAATGGTGACGTAAGTGGAGGATCAAATAATCCGTTGTCATGGGATGTTAGTAATGTAAAATCTTTATATGGAACTTTTGCATATTGTTTCTCATTTAACCAAAGTATATCAAATTGGAATGTAAGTAACGTTCATGGATATTTGGATATGTATGGGACATTTTATAATTGTAGTTCTTTTAACCAAAACATAGGTATGTGGGATACAAGTTCTGTTACAGGCATGGGTTCAACATTTTATCAATGTAATGTTTTTAATAACGGTGAAATAGGAAATACTGGTTCAAGCCCGTTAAATTGGAATACAAGTATGGTAATAGATATGTCAAATATGTTTAAAAATTGCTCTAATTTTAATCAACCAATCACATATGATATCTCAAATAATTTTTGGAATACATCTAGTGTAACTAATATGGAAGGAATGTTTTTAAATGCTTCTCTCTTTAATAACGGTTATCTAATAGAAGATAATACTCATCTGATGAATTGGAATATTAGCATGATTACATTAAATTCGCAGTTTGGAACTGGTAGTTTATTAACTTTTTATCCGTCTCCGGGAACAAGTAATAATAATATGTTTTCTAGTTGGTAAAAATCATAATTTACAAGTTTTTTTATAGTAATATATTAGTATAAATGGATAAAACGCGTAAAACCCGAAAAAAAATGAAAAATAAAACAAAGCGAGTATTTACGAAAAAGGATTATATATCGGGAGATGGTATGATGACAAAAATATGGGGGCCTCCAACATGGTTTATGTTACATACAATTAGTTTTAATTATCCAAATAATCCGACGCCAGAAGAAAAAACACGATACAAAAACTTTATTTTAAATTTACGTTATGTATTACCTTGTAAATATTGTAGGATGAATTTAACAAATAATTTAAAAAAAATGCCCTTAACCATGAAAGATTTAGAAAATCGTGAAACATTCTCTCGTTTTATTTATGAACTACATGAAATGGTGAATAAGATGTTGAATAAAAAATCAGGATTATCTTATGCAGATGTGAGAGAAAGATTTGAACATTTTCGTTCACGATGTACTGAAGAAAACCCGAAAGTATTTACATTTAAAAACGTAAAAAAAGAAAAAGAAAAGGGATGTACCGAGCCATTGTATGGTAAAAAATCAAAATGTATATTAAATATAGTACCCCAAGAAGATAGAAGTGCGACTTTAAAAATAAATAAAGAATGTATTAAACGGAGAGATATTTAATGATGTTTTTGATGTTTATATTCGACAAATTGAAAATTAGATAATTTAATTATAATTTCAAAAGCAATATTATTAGAGATTACTAATTGTATAATCTTTGCCATAATCGCATTTTTATCGTTAATAATCTCTTTAAAGGATATATTATAAAGAAGACAAATGTTTGTAAGAATAGACGCATAAGTAAGATATTTTACTTCTCTGTAATTAATAGAGCAAGAAATAATATGACTTTCATTAAGATTACAAGAGAGAAGTTCATCTGAGTCCATCTTTTTTTTATATAATATAGTATTAAATTTATATATATTATCACGCGATTTATTCGTGTTATAATTATTGTATAGGGTATTTGGTTGTTGTTTGTGAATCATATTTTAATTGTGAAATAAAACGAATTTTAACTTTCAATTTTATTACATAATTCTTCTCTCTCAATTTGATATTTTTCAGATAATTTTGTCCTCATTTATATTAAATAAGTAAAAATCTTTAATATAAATTTCGTAAATGTTTTACATACCAAATTGAGAAAAATCATTAAGAACTGGTTGAGGTAAAAATTGGTCGTTAATAGCATTGTAATTTGGTACTGCTTTGCATGTTATACTTGGTTCAGGGCATCTTGCACATGCTGGACAAGGTGGACACTTATTTTCAGTTGTATTTCCAGCAGATAAACAAGCCGGACATACTGGTGGAACAACTTCTGTTTTAAGTATATAAAGGTCTTCTTGCCCCGGTGGTATCATACTTTTTGGGATACCTGGTGGGAGAGAAGTACTATAATCATAAGTATTAGGATAACTACTTGTTACCGCTGTATTTCCGTTGGGTCCTTGAGCATAATAAGCAGTATTGCCTTGTGGACCAGTTACGCTACCTGCTGTGCCGCCGTTCGGCCCATAATATTGATTAGAAGAACTATTTGTAGTACCATAAACAGTATTCCCATTTGGCCCTTGAGCGTAATAAGCGGTATTGCCTTGTGGACCAGTTACACTACCTGCTGTGCCGCCGTTCGGTCCATAATATTGATTAGAAGAACTATTTGTAGTACCATAAACAGTATTCCCATTGGGTCCTTGAGCGTAATAAGCAGTATTGCCTTGTGGACCAGTTACACTACCTGCTGTGCCGCCGTTCGGCCCATAATATTGATTAGAAGAACTATTTGTAGTACCATAAACAGTATTCCCATTTGGCCCTTGAGCGTAATAAGCGGTATTGCCTTGCGGCCCAGTTACGCTACCTGCTGTGCCGCCGTTCGGTCCATAATATTGATTAGAAGAACTATTTGTAGTACCATAAACAGTATTCCCATTGGGCCCTTGAGCGTAATAAGCGGTATTGCCTTGTGGACCAGTTACGCTACCTGCTGTGCCGCCGTTCGGTCCATAATATTGATTAGAAGAACTATTTGTAGTACCATAAACAGTATTCCCATTGGGCCCTTGAGCGTAATAAGCGGTATTGCCTTGCGGCCCAGTTACGCTACCTGCTGTAGACCCATATGGGCCATCATATGCTAAAGAGTTAGTCGATGTTTGAATAGGGGTACCTGTACTACCATAATATTGAGTTGAACTACTGGTATTATTTGGGTTGTAGAGATAACCATCACTTGTAAATGTATATGAGCCGTCAGATGTTTGTACGTTGATTGCTTGTTGTCCCGTAGAAGTTTTTACTACAGTAGCTTGGTCGCCCATAGGGCCATAAAAAGTATTTGCGGTGCCTCCTGTACTAGTAGTATAATTAGTGTATGTTTCAACTGTACTATTGGTTTGATTATTTGTAGCAGGTTGAACATTTGTAAATACCATAGGTGTTTGTCCGTTCGCCAAAGTAACAGTAAGAGTTTGTGTGCCGTCACTATTGGTGCTAACAACTATATTTCCTCCATTTTGTCCGTAAAAAGTGGTTCCATTGGTTAATTGGGTTGAAGATTGAGTATAATGATTATAATTATCATAGTTTACACTAGATGCAGTAGACGAACCAGAACTATTACTACTACTTGTGGGACTATTCTCATTTTTACTCGATGAATTTTTTGTATTAAAAGTTCCAGAAAATGTGCCTTGCATTCCCTCTTTCATTTTCTCTCCTAAAATAGAAAAAAGAAATATTCCTAATAATAAAATAATGATAAGAATTATAGCGGTTTGATTCATTTTATAATTTATATTGTGAAAAAAGTTTAAAAATTGATTTAAATTAAATATAAATAAAGTATAAAATGAATAAATTTGTAAATATGGAAATAAGTGATACAGATACCGGATCAGATATTGTAGTTCCTAAAAAAATAGGATTCATAAAGCCTTATTATGACGATAACCCAGAAATAATTGAAATTGGTGTAGATGAAGCGGGTAGAGGTCCTTTATTTGGTAGAGTATATACGTCGGCAGTAATATTGCCTAAAAACACGGATTTTGATTATACAAAAATGAAAGATAGTAAGCGGTTTCATTCTAAAAAAAAAATAAATCAAGTAGCAGAGTATATTCGCGAAAATGCAATTGCGTGGTCTGTTACTTATGCAGACGAAAAATTAATTGACAATATAAATATTTTACAGGCAACTCAACAATCTATGCATAATTCCATAATGTGTGTAATAAGCGAACAAAATTTAGTAAACAAAATAAATTCTGTAAATTTATTAATTGACGGTAATTATTTTAATCAATTAAAAATAGAAAACAAAATAGTGTCATACAGAACGATTGAAGGAGGTGATAATAAATATGCTTCTATTGCGGCGGCATCTATTTTGGCAAAAGTAGAGAGAGATAAGTATATTGAAGAACTTTGCGAGGAACATCCCGAGTTAATTGAAAAATACGCATTAAATAAAAACAAAGGGTATGGAGCAAAAAAACATATAGAAGGTATAAAACAACATGGAATAACTCAATGGCATCGTAAAAGTTTCGGCATTTGTAAAAATTATTAAAATTAATTTACATAAATTAACAATAAATAATTTATATAAATTTATATGTGTATTTGTTGCATAAATATTTATGCGGAGCAATTTTCGCAAATATCATTTTCAGTATTTTCGGTTTCTTCAATTTCTTTTGGTTCAATAGTAAATTGTTGTGCCTGATGTTTTGCTTTTCTTCGTAAATAATAAATGCCTGTTTTTAATCCTTTTTTCCAAGAATAAAAATGCATTGAAGTCAATATATTATAAGTGGGGTCTTCTATCCATAAATTTAAGCTCTGACTTTGACAAATAAATGCGCCTCTATCCGCCGCCAAATCAATTAAATATTTCATCGGAATTTCCCATACTATTTTATATTTATTACGAGTATGTTCGGGTAAAAAGTCTAAATGTTGTATAGACCCTTTGTTTGCGATAATATTGTTTTTAATGTCCTCATTCCAACGTCCTAACTGTATAAGTTCTTTTATTAAATATTTATTAATAATAATAAATTCGCCTGCAAGTGTTCTACGTGAATATAAATTACTTGTGAAAGGTTCGAAACATTCGTTGAACCCAAGTATTTGTGAAGTAGATGCGGTTGGCATAGGAGCAACTAATAAAGAATTACGTAATCCAAAATCTTTAATATTTTGTTTTAAAGTCGCCCAATCATACCGATTACTTGGTGTAACTCCCCACATATCAAACTGTAAAATACCGTTAGAAGCAGGGGATCCATTAAAGGACGAATATGCACCTACCCGTGTTGAATTATAGTCAATATAATTATTTAATAGTGGTTGTTCATAAAAAGAAATTAATTTATCTATATTTAATTTATCTTTGTTAGTTAAGTGTAGTTCAATTTGTTTAAAGCGCTCTAAAGAAATTTCATTGCTTTTTTCTAATGATGCGTGGTATATAGTTTCAAAAATAAGTTTATTAACTTCTCTCGCTTCATCAGATTGGAAGGCTAAATCCATAAGAATAAATGTGTCGGCAAGACCTTGTACTCCGATTCCAATAGGGCGGTGTCTCATATTACTAACTTGTGTTTTTTCTGTAGGATAAAAATTAATATCGATTACTTTATTAAGGTTGTTTGTAACAACTTTTGTAACATAATGTAATTTGTCGTAATCGAATTGCTTTGTTTCTTGGTTAACAAAGGTTGGTAGTGCGATTGACGCTAAATTACACACAGCAGTTTCGTCTGTATCAGAATATTGAATTATTTCGCAACATAAATTAGAACTCTTAATAGTTCCAAGATTTTGTTGATTAGATTTTAAATTACACGCGTCTTTATATAAAATATAAGGTGTGCCTGTTTCCATTTGCGCATCTAAAATTTTAAGCCATAAATCACGTGCCTTAATGACTTTTTTGGATAAGCCAAGTGTTTCATATTTGGTATAAAGTTCCGTAAATTTATCTCCATATACATCAGCTAATCCCGGACATTCGTTTGGACAAAATAAAGACCATGTCAAATTTTTTTCGATTCTCTCCATAAAAAGATCGTTTGTCCAAAGAGCATAAAACAAATCTCGAGCTTTAGAGTCTTCATCCCCGTGATTTTTTTTAAGTTCAAGAAAAGCTTCAATGTCTGCATGCCAAGGCTCCAAATAAATAGCAAAGGAACCATTCCTACGGCCTGAGTTATGAACTATACCCATATCTGTCAAATAATTATGATTATCTATCATATTAAAATCATATACTTCTCCTGAATATTGTATTGTTTTTATTTTAGTTATTTTACCCCATAGCATATTATTGTGTTGAAAATAGGAATTATTGTTATTAAGTAAATTAGATGGAATATTTAAGGAATATTTTTTTGTATGTGTATTAAAATAACTTTTTGTTAATAAGCCTAATTTTAAAAGTAAAAATTTTAATACCATAATAATATTAATATTCTCTGTTGTATACAATTGACATGTTATATCATAACAACAATTGTTTTTAATTAATTCTTCGAAAAAATACTTTAGTTTAAAATCAGGTAAATGTATAAAATTATCTATATCATCATGAAATGAGTTTAGTCCAATAATGGAACCTACGAACTTAATATGTTCAATATCATTTAATTCTTTAAAAGAACTGTTCTCTTCAAATATAGGTAAAGGATAGGCAACCAAATCATATTCGGTTAAAGTTGCAGCGGAATAATAATCCGGTATCATAATACCCATTTTCACTTTTTCTTTAAGTTCATCAAAATCTAATAAATTTGGATTTTTTATAGTAAAAATTTGATGTTCATTTGTTACTTTTACTGGTAATACTGTATGAATTGTAGAAATTTCTAAAATTTCTTTATTAACTTCATTTTTTATAATTTGATTAACTCTTTTAAAAGTGCCATCTATAGTAACTAACTTATCATCAGTTGTAATTTCGCACATTTGTTTAGGGCCTGAATCAGAATAAACCCACGTATCTGGAGTAAAACATTGATTAACATACCTAGCAGTGCTGTTAAATACTTTTAACATGGGTACTAATCCGTCTGTAACTCCGTTAGTACCTTGAATATGACTACCTTTTGCACGAATATTATGTATATGTAAACCAATTCCGCCCGAATATTTTGAAATAAGAGCACAGTCTTTTAAAGTATTATAAATGCCTTCAATACTATCGTTTTCCATAGCAATCAAATAACAACTGGATAATTGTGAATTAGGGGTACCAGCATTAAAAAGAGTAGGTGTAGCGTGTGTAAAATATTTAGAAGACATTAAATCATATGTTTCTTTTATTAAATCTAAACTGTTACTATCGTGAATATTTCCGTGAATGGCGATTGCAACACGCATCCACATATGCTGTGGTCGTTCAACTACTTTATTATCAATACGACATAAATAAGATTTTTCTAAAGTTTTAAATCCAAAATAATCAATTAAATAGTCTCGATTATAATCAATCATTGAATTAATTTCTTTTTTAAACTTTTTAACAAATTCATAAAACGACTTATTAACGAGGGGTTTATTTACTCCATGTATATTTTTAAAATTATATAATTTATTTATAACACTTGAGAAAGTATTATCGGTGTTTTTTTGATGATTTGAGATAATAATTTTAGAAGCAAAAATTGCGTAATCCGGATGAATAGTTGATAGTATAGCACATTGTTCTGCCGCAAATTCGTCTATTTTCATAGTATCTATTTTATCATATAATTGGTCAATTACTTTCATAGCTAAAGACTGATAATTAATTTGTATTCCAGTTTCCTGCCCGATTTTTTTAATTCTTAATAAAATTTTATCAAATGAAATAAGCTCTAAATGTCCGTTGCGTTTTGTAACATACATTTCTTTAAAATTGTCATCCATCTATTTATATGTATAAAGAGAATTAGTTTTAAATCAATTTTTATAAAGTATGAAAAGTTTTTATAAAATAATAATATATATGAATAAAACTGTATTTTTAATACTAATAACAATAATAATATTAGTAATAATAGGTAATTTTTATTTAAAAAGTATGGAAAGTTTTACGTCGTTAAATTCTCTCCATCATTCTTTAGAAGGTAGTTATCCAAAATCTCAGGAAGAATATTTGGTCCAAGATAGTTATAAACGAATAGAAGAGATTGGTATATCTAATAATGATGCAAATGATATTTGGTGGAATTATCCGATATTTCAATTAGGTTCTTACGCACAAATTACAAATAATATTAGATATCCGGATAGCCCAGATGAAGGAACCTGTGCACCAGCGTCAATGTGTGGAGCATTATATCAGCCGAAAGAAATTTTAGGCCCGCATAATTATGGTGTTAATGAAATAGGGGGTCCTCTTCAACTTAAACAAAATTACGTTGAACCTCTTCCATCTATTAATCCAAATACAGGTACTCGTGTAGGATATTTTACTACAAATTCCAATTTGTTACCTTTTAAAACAGATGTGGTTAATATATTATACTAATTTTCAAGTTTAATTACATTTTCAAAATATTTATTAACAGTGTTTTTTTTACTACTTGAAGATGCTCTGTGTTCATAACCTGTTATTCTCTCTTCTTCAATTGTTTTCCAAACATTTGCTAATTGATGAATATTATTTTTAAACCAATCTTTATTTCTTAAAACTAAAATACAGTGAAAAATTTCTAATTTCCAACAAATATATCTTATAAATGTATAATTGTAGGGAGGTGCTTCATATATGGAAATTGAATTTTGTTGCCAATCACTAATATCACTATCATTTGTTATTTCAATTGGTTTATATATATAAACCGGTTTGTTATCTAAATTATTATAGAAAAATATAATTATGCCTTTTAATTTGAGAGAAGGGTTATATTCGATACTATATTCGCTGTCATTTTCAAATGCTTCGTAACTATCATATTCTGTAAATTTTGTTTCTAAAAAATCACATTCATCTAAATTACACACTTCCATTTGCAATTGCATTTGTATCCAATATTCTTTCTTCGGAATTCCGTTAATTACTCTACTAACAACATTTTTAATTTCTAACATACGTCCATATTTAGGGGATTTTTTATCGACATTAATTCCATCAGGTGATGCACCTAAAAATGAATAACACGGATGTTTAATACACCCAAAATCTTCAATTTTCGTATTAAAATGCTTTTCATAAATCATAGTAGATAAAGGTTCGTATTTTTGTCCCCAATGTAACGGCGAATTTGTATTTGTAAATTTTTTACTTTCATTGGTAATTATTTGTTGACATTTTTCATAAATTAATTGATTAATAACTGTTTGTGATTCAAATGCTTTATATGCGTTACTTGCGGTAATTAAATTATTCCGGAATTCATACCATTCAGCGGTACGTTGTTTAGGTTGGTCAATATTACGTAAAACATTAAGTTTATTTTCAATGGTTTCAATATGTGAATTATCAGAAATATTGTCAGCGTCAATATCAGTATCAGTATCAATATTAATGTTTTTTGTGGAACGTTCTATTTGAAAAATCGAGATAAATAAGTCAAATGCGTATTCCAATATTTCATCTAATTCATCTTCTATTTCTTCTAAATTATTTTCGAAATGAATATAAAAAAATTCTTTAATTTCGTCTAACATAGTTTCATGAAAATCTGGCTCAGAAATTGCTGTTGGATTATCCTTTATATAATCGTCCATTAAATGAAAAGCAGACTCAATTAAATCAACTATATTGTCATCTGTAAAACAATTATCATGAAATTCAATAATATCTGTAATATCTTCCAAAAGATTCTCTGTGTTTTGCCCAAGGTATACAGTGTCTGTGTTTTGCCCAAGGTACACAGTGTCTGTGTTTTGCCCGAGGGAGTCAGGCTTTGCTAAATCCTTATATTCAATAGAGCTCATAATTATATTATTATTATAGAAACATTTAATATAATTTAAGTATATATTATCTATTTATTTAAATTTCGTTTTTAATTTCATTATTATTTATATCGTCGTTATCATCATTTTCATCGCTATCGAAATTATTATGTTCTGTCTTTGAAACTTTGTTTTTTATAGTGCCTTTAGATTTTTTAGGTGCTAATGATTTTAATGTTGAAACTCGTTTATCAATATTTTTAAGAGTAAAATGTTTCGCAGGTTTATTATATGATAATGCTGGTATATCTTTAATAATACCACTATTATTATCATAAATAACGTCTTTAACTCTTTGTAGTTTTTTTCTATCTAAACAATCCTTAAAAAACGCTATTAATTTTAAAGCTTCTAAGTCGTCTAAGTTTTTAGCCTTTTTATAAACATCAGCATAATCACATAACTTTTTAATTTTAATAGTCTTATTTAATTTACACCAAGGTTCATTACTGTTTTTTTCTTTCTCTGAATTTAAAAATAGTTCAAGGTTAGACATATCATTAAATGACTTGGTTTCTTTTAATGGAACTCCTGTTAACAACATAGATTTATATTTAATGTTTTTTAATTCTTGACATTCATTATTGTTGTCCATATATATAATATAGTACGATGAGTTTAACTTGATTTTTATGTAATATCTTATTTTTAAAAATAATAAAAATACTTAAATAAAGTATGAGCGACGAAAATGTGAAAGTATTAAAATTATTAAAAACAAATAATAAGCCTATAGAAAAAGAGAAAAATAAAAAACGAGTAGTATCAGAAAAATGGACGTTTTTAGAAGAATGTTATACTCATGATTATCAATTAACACTTGTAAATAATATTAATAGTAAAATTGAAGATAATTCAAAAATATGCAAAACAGTAGTTCAAGAAATAACAAAAAAAATATATGGTTATAAACAACAAGATATTTTAAAAAAAAAATACAATTGTGATAATTTCATTACATTTGACAACGTAATAACTGATTTAGTAAAAAGTAATTTAACTTGCTACTACTGTAATTGTGACATATATGTTTTATACGATATTTCGAGAGAAGCAAAACAATGGTCAGTTGATAGAATTAATAATAGTTTAGGACATAATAAAGATAATTATTTTATAACTTGTTTAGAATGCAATTTAAAAAGACGCTGTACGAGAGATGACAAGTTTTTTTTTACAAAACAAATGAAAATAATTAAAGAAAATTATGACAATTTCATTTAATAATAAAAATTAAAATACTAATTAACATTATGAGTCAATTTTGGAAATGGACAAATAATGAACCTTATGAAAGGTCAAGAAGATTAAAACATATTCAACAATTAGAAAATGAGGAATTTACAAAAGAAGTTGAAGTAAACGCATATACTGCTTCATTAAACCACGATGAAAATACATGGGACATATTAAATCAAAGTCTCTCAGGAGTTGGGTTTAAAGTTTCAAATAAGAGAGAAGAGTTAGATTCGAAAATTGCTGACAGAGAGTTGGTCCAACAAAGAGGTTTTAACCCTTTTTTAGATAATAGTCAAGACAGATATATCAACGATGTTAGCATACGTGATAAGTTTTTAAAACCAGTAAATTCAAATTATGGTTCTTAATTTATAATACTTTTTGACAAATATTATAAAAAATACGGTTTACAAAATATGTAACTAATAAATTAACAAGTAATATGATACAATTTAAAATAGTCGAAATTGAGATATTTTTGGGTTGTTTTATAGAATAAAGTATAAATGATATTATAAATAAAACAATTGAAAAGAATGATAATGCGGTGAAAAAATAAAAAAGTTTACATGATTCTTTTTCTAAAGGTCCAAAAATGAAATTATTCCAATCCATTATTATATTAAATAAATATAAAAATAATAAATATTTAAAATAAAACTACTTAAACAAGTATTTTATTTTAACATAAATACTATGAACGCAATTAATTGTACTACGCAAAAAGAATTATTATTAGATAATTTAAAAGAATATTATAAAAATGAATCTATTTTGACTCGTATGTTAAAAATTATTACTGGGGAATCGAAAATATCTTTACGAATAGTGGATTGGTTTGTTACGAATTATGCAAAGAGGTATTTTACATTATATCCAATTTTGATAAATAATGAGCCCAAACGGTTTAATGTATATCAGGATTATAAGCTAAAATTAAAGTCTTATAGTAAAAGAAATTTCGATCCATTTTGTAGATGGGAGAGAATAATGATGCCTTATAAAAACGGTACTTCTATTGAGACTACTATCGGACAATTAAATTTTTTTAAATGGGCCATCGAAAAAGGAATTATTGATTATATTGAGACTAATTATACGGTTATTGAGAATGATATGAATATGCGAAATAGTTCCGCAAAGAGCAAAAACAACAAAATTATTACAGATAATACAAAGACACGTAAGAAGAGGGAAGAATTGTCAATTTCTGCTGCTAAAAGCATTAAGAAAGAGGAGGTGGAAATCATTATAAAGTTTAATTAATAAATGTTTTTGATTTTGAAAATAAAAACATTTATTAGAAAAACATTTTGTTATTGACAAAGATTATAAATGTTTGCTGTCTTTGCAAAGTGAGCAAAAAAAAGAGGTGGGTATAATATAAAAAAAATTTTATCTGCACCAGCATTAAGACGAAGAATAATTACGGATGTTCATATAAACAATCATCATTGGATATTTGATAAAAGTGCAACACATTATACTTGTAAAACAATATAAAAAAAAAATGAAACCATATAAGCAAATGTTTAATGTTTAAACTAATATGTTATCTAATAAAAATACTCTAGACATCGAAAATCAAAGTAGTAAATGTTCAACATGTTTATTTGCTGGAGTTATGGCTACCTTCATATGTTTGCTTTGTATTGGTCCATTTGCAATATGTGATTTATATTATTCACAAAAAGATAATTCTTGTATTGGAGAATATTCCAAGGCCGCAAACGTAAATATGCAAACTTATTTATTGGTTAGTGGTATAATCGAAGTTGTATTAATTGGTTTTATTGGATGTTTATCTGGACTGACGACACTTTTTGAAAAAAATACAGTAGATATATTAATTTGTAGTGGGTTAACTCCAATCACAATTGCTTGTCTGTTTTTATTTGCGTGGAATATTGTTGGCGCAATAATCTTTTGGGGGCATGTTTATGAATTAGGTAACTGTTCTCACACGACAAGCACTTACATATTTGCGTCGTTAATTATAAAATTTGTCGGATGTACTAGTGGAACTTCCGCATATTCATCTAAAGAAAAATAATTTTATAAATAAAACATATAAATTATTATAATTGGTTTGTAATTATTTAAATAAATTTAATTTTAAAAAATCTCTTTTTTTATCCCATCCAAGTTCATCGTTATTTGGTGTAACTGCTAAAGGGCTGAACACTCGTTCATTTTTAAAACAAAAATCAGCAACCGCGATTAAGTGGGC
>Ga0214923_10000852_pt1 | contig 45002 bp, 48 predicted proteins | sample LL1510_MetaG_FD_177993 | JGI IMG/M metagenome (GOLD analysis project Ga0214923, IMG submission 177993) | Freshwater microbial communities from Lake Lanier, Atlanta, Georgia, United States - LL-1510 | ecosystem: Environmental > Aquatic > Freshwater > Lake | place: USA: Georgia | collected... | reverse complement strand
ACTATACAAAATCTGAGATAGATCCTAAATTTAATAATTACTATACAAAATCTGAGATAGATCCTAAATTTAATGATAATAAAATTCAAACAGATACTAAATTTAACGATTACTATACAAAATCTCAGATAGATCCTAAATTTAACGATTACTATACAAAATCTCAGATAGATCCTAAATTTAATAATTACTATACAAAATCTGAGATAGATCCTAAATTTAATAATTACTATACAAAATCTGAGATAGATCCTAAATTTAATGATAATAAAATTCAAACAGATACTAAATTTAACGATTACTATACAAAATCTCAAACAGATACTAAATTTAACGATTACTATACAAAATCTCAGATAGATCCTAAAATATTAAATGCTTTACCAATTGGTAGCGTAATAGAATCCCCTATAGATCTAACAAGTCAAGGATTTTTACTATGTAATGGTTCTGAATATAATCCTTCACCACGCACAGAATTATATAATAAATTACCTTTATCCGGTAGTGCTAAATATTTACCAAGCATGGCTTGGAGATCAGTTAAATTACCGAATGGTATAACTATTACAACTAAATTTTATGTTAAAGAAAAATAGTTTAACTTTTATATTCTAAGATTTTATGTTTTAATTGGTTAATAAATCCTTCATTTGGATTTATTATTCTTCTTCGAGATTTTGCAACATATAATACATATTTTAATATATCATCAACGTTTTCATTTCTTATATTAATATTATTTTCAAATAATTTTAAAATCATATAATTTAATATTATAGTAGAACTTCTACTTATACCTGCATAACAATGTATTAAAACATTTTGATGTTTATTTGTAAAATTATTCATAAAATTATATGAAACATTAAAAAATTTACTAATATCAGCTGTTTCAAAATCAGGCAAATATATATACATAAATCCTATATTATTACTTTTACAATAATTAATAATTTCTTCAGGTTTAGGTCTAGTTTCTATTGTTATTACACCTTTAATATTATATTTTTTAATTATTTCAGGATTATTACTAGTATACCAATTAGAAATAAAGACATGAGGAACTATTTCAGATATATCATTATTCATATTTTATATTATAAAAATATAAATTTAAATAATCTTTTATTTATAAAAAAAATGAGTTGTTTATTTAATAGTTTAAGTCATTTTATTAATGGAACTAGTGATGAAATAAGAAATATAATTTGTAATTATTTGCAAGAAAATAGACCAATAATTGATGGTCTTGATACAAATTTTATATTATCATTAGATAATAATAATTATATAAATAATATGAGAAATAGTAGTACATGGGGAGGTGCAATAGAAATACAAGCTGCATGTAATATATGGAATATAAGAATTATAGTTTTAAATAAAAGATCTAATGAAAATACTTATATAGAATTTTTACCTGTAAATAATGATTATAAACATACTATTAAATTAGAATGGAATGGAAGTCATTATGAACCAGTAAATTAATTTTAAATATAATAAATTAAATATTATATTTAATAAACTTTTATTTAACAATTTTATTCATCGTCATCATTCTTCTTCTTAACTACTTTCTTCACAACCTTTTTAACAACCTTTTTAGGTACTTCTTTAACTGGTTCCTTTTCCTCAGATTCATTATCTGAATTCACAATACTACCTGCATCATCATCTCCATCATTAGAATTCATAGATAATGGAACAGATCTTTCGGTATTATTGCTTACTCTAGAATTTGATTCTGGTCTTTTTAACAATCTCTTCATACCAGTATTACTGGGTCTAATATCACATTCATAAACCTTAACTTGTAAAGAGATCTTATTACCAATAAAAATTGATTCAATCTTTACAGCAGCTCTTGCATATGCATAAGTTCCAAGTAAGTCCATAGGATTTAAAGATTCACCAGTATTCATATCGTAAAATTTTGTAACAATACCACTCTTCTTTGAAGTAATTAATTTTCCATATAATGTTGGAGTCGCACCCTCAACTGGTACACCTTTTTCTTTCTTTACATAGATAGGATTTAACTTCTTCAAATCTGCCATTTCTAAATCATATTGTCCTAATGCTTCTTTATTATCAATTAAATATTTCTTAACACGATTTACAATATTATTGAAAGTATTAACAAATGCTTCTTCTCCTTCAGAAGCACCATTCTTATTATATAAGCATAAAGGTAAAACATACCCATTAACTTTTCCAGTTTCTTGATTCAAATTTTCACTAACACCAAAAGTAAATAATTCTTCAGTAGGAATAATTAATTCACCTTCTGTACCATCTGGATTCTTAGTACCAATCATTACTCTTTTATAAGAGATTTGAGGACCTCCATTACTTGGTACATTACCTACTTCTGGTTTAGAGAATGTCATATCATTAACATTATAGCTATCAGCTGAAATTAGTTGAGTTGAACTGTTCATTGTTTTTATTATATTCTGTTTTCTTTTAAATATAGTTTTTTAAAAAAATCAATTTTATTTTTTAAATTTTTAATATAATAAATGCGTATTTATATAGACGGTATATTTGATATTTTTCATAGAGGTCATATAGAAATACTAAAAAATGCTAAAAATTATAGAAAAAATTCAACTTTAATAGTTGGTATTATTTCAGATGAAAATGCTAAAAATTATAAAAGATTACCAATTTATAATCAAGAAGATAGATACATGATTTTAGATTCAATTAAATATGTAGATGAATTTTTTAAACAAGTTATAGATATATTTCATGTAATTCCATATTATCCAAATTTATCTACAACAGAAATAATTACAAAAATAAAAAATTTATAAAAATTACTTAATTTTTTTTATAAAATAAAAATGTCAAAAGAATATAAAACTTTAAGAATTTTAAATTTTAATTGTATGATTATACATGGAGGATTTTGTGCTTTATGGATAAAAAAGAAAAAAGATAATTATATAATTCCACAAGATTTAAGAATATATACAAATAGTTTGCAAAATATTGATGGAAATATTAAAAATGTAATTATGGAGAAAAACTCATTTTTAAAATTTGATTTGCGAAATTTATTAATAGCTTTTTTTGGTATAACATCTTTAACACATGCTTTTTATTTTATATCAAGTTTTGATAATGTACCATTAATAGGTGGATTATACAATAAAATGATAAATAACAGAAATAATTTTATTAGATGGATAGAATATTCTATAACTGCTACGATAATGATTAATATAATCTCTAGATCTGCAGGTATTAGTGATGAAGATACTCTTATATTAACAAACTTGGCGACAATTGCTGTTATGTTACAAGGTCAAACAATAGAACTTGCTTTACAAGAAAAACCATCATTTGTGAAAATACAAGAATTAGTAATATATAATATTGTTGGTTGGGGTTTAATGCTTGGTGTTTTTGGAATAATTATTTCAAGATTTCAACAAACTGTTTCAGAAATTAAAAAAGCTACATGTGCAAATATACCAGATTTTGTAAAATATGTAATATATTCACAATTCATTTTTTATAATTTATTTGGCTTTTGGCAATTATATCAAATATTTAGTGTTTATAATGATCCTAATTATAATTATGTAAAATTTGAGATTGGATATAATATTTTATCTTTATTTTCAAAAACAACATTAGGTTTTATATTAGGATTTGGAATAGATCAATCAGCAAACAGAAATGTTAGTACAAAATTTCCAACTAAATGTAATTAAATATTTTTAAATGTAATTCCTATTTAAAAATTAAATTTATAAATGTTTATAAAAGTTTTTATCAATACTTGATACATAATACCCGTTTTTTTCTCTCCATTCGATCTCTGTTTTTTGTGCAGAAATACAAGCAGCTTTAAAAGACTCTTGTTCTTTTTGAACTTGCCAAGCAACTTGTTGGGAAAGTGTTGGTTGAGAATAAGTGTATCTTGGATTTGAACCATTAACTAAACTTTCACAGAAATTATTTAATGAGCTCGACATATTATTATATATAATATATAAATCTTTAAATTAAAAAATAGGTGTTTTAAATCTTCAAGGATGTAAAATATATAAAAATTATTTTTCTGGTTCATCTTTTGGTTTCCACCTTCCTGTAAAAGGATTAAAATTAAAATATATTTCTTCAAAGTAATGACATAATGCATGTATTCCTAATGCAATACTTAATAAAATAAGTGTATTTATAAAATATTTATTATCATTTGATAAAAATTTGTAATTAATTACAAATAAAATTATTGATATAAAAATAATTATTCCTGATAATGTTGATGCTAAAAAACTTGGTCTCATTTATATATAAAAATTTTTTAATTTTTACATTAAAAAATTATACTTCACAGTTTTCTCTATTTTCTGATAAAAAATTCTCTTCTTTCATAGTTTCTGAATGAATTTGTATAAATTTATAAAGTACATGTTTTAGTTCATTTGGTAGCTCGTTAAAATCAAATTTCATATCATGCTTTACAAACTTACCTCCATATGGTAATTTAAATGTACTTTTATCTTCACAATTTTCTAATTGATAAACGCGAATCAAAGCATAAATTAATTCAGAACCTTTTTGATCTATATCCTTAATCAACTTCATAAATTTATCTTTTTGTTTAGTAGTTATTTCTTCATCTGGTAAATCTTTAATTAAATTATCATATAAAGGAAAATTACTCATTTTAATTTATTTTTTTTAATTATTAAAAAAAATCATTTTTAATTTTATATTAAAATCTTTTTATATATTCTTTTAATGTTTCTAAACTTTTTTGTGTTTCTACCGTAGTTTTTCTTTCAGGTTCAATCCAATGAACATCATAATAAAAATATTTTTCTAGAGCTTCATCCCATATTCCAGATTCTATTAAATAGATATATACATTTAAGATTGTTTTATAATTGTATCTAAACGCATCTAAATCTAATATTGAAGGATCATTAATTAATCTAAATTCCATTTTATTTTCTAAAAAATATAAAGCATATGCAATAGATGCTCCATGACATACTCCATGATCTTCAAATCTATAAAGTAAATTTTTTTCAATTGTTCCATAATCATTTAATTTATCATCTACAAACACATAATGACCATCATCTTCGTCACCTTTAAAACATATAGTATTTTTATGTTGTTTTTTAAACTTATAATCATATATATCCTTCTTATATGATACATTAATATTTAATATATAAGAAATCATATCTGGATTAATAAATTGCCACATATTTTCATACATTGTATCCATAAATTTTTTTGTAAAAATTGGAAGTAATTTTTTTGACATTTATTATAATATAAATATTTTTAAAGTTTAAATTTATTTTTACCATTCCCATTTTTGTGTTCTTCTATATGGTTCACACAATAAATTAAGTTTATCATCAGTCTCTCTGTCTAAATCATCTGCTAGATCAATTAATCTTTCTTTTAATAATTCTATTATTTTTTGTTGTTCTTGAATAATATTTTTTAAATTTTTTATTTCTTTTTTCAAGTCTATTTCCCTTTTTGACATATATTTTATAAATATTTTTTTAAATCTCATATCCATTTTGAATATGGGATCTTTTTAGCCTGATGCGGGGCTCGAACCCGCGACCACGAGCTTAAAAGGCTCGCGCTCTACCATACTGAGCTAACCAGGCGTCCTATTTATATATTTGTTATTCTTTAAATATTATTTATAAATTTAAAAATTACTTGACTATTTAATAAATAATGATACCTATATTATTTAACTTTTTTAAAAAAGATGAAACGTCTGAATTATGCAAAGATATAAAAAAAAATATGGAAAATTTTAGTAAATATAACAATATTTATAGATCTCTTTTATATGAATACAATTTATTTTGTAAAAAAGATAAGTAATTTTATAATTTTTTTAAAGATTTTTTATTTTTGTTCATATAACAAAATATAAAATAAACAAATATAATTATTAAAATTGTAATAAAAGATAATGTTAAAGATATTTTACTATTTTTATTAGAATTTTCATAATTACATTTGTCTAATAAAGGTTTAATATTTTTTAAAAAAACATATAATTTATCATTTAATTCATATGGATTTTTATAAATTTCAGTTATTTTCATTTTATTTATTGCACAATCTACAACATTTTTAGAATATTTATAAGAAAAATAAGAATACAAATTTTTTTTTAAATCATTAACACAACTATCTGACCATTCAGAATAGTCACATTTACCTATAGGATTAAAAGTAGTTGACATTTTTTATATTTAAAAATATAAAAAATTACCTGTTTATTTTTTTTTAATAAACAATATATAAGCAAAAATTGATAATGCTAAAACCATTATTATAAGAGTAATAATTAACACTATTGTAATTTTGTTATCACTGTTACCATTATTTGAGTTAAAATTTGATGATATATTATTTTGATAACCTTTCCATTTTTGCAAAGATAATGAATTTGATTTTCCAGGTTTAACAAATTTATATTTAATTTCTGGTTTATAAATTTTTAAATTTTCTTTTAATTCTACCTTATTACATTTATTATTATATTTTATACCTGGAAACCATAAATAGAATTTATTCATAGGAAAAGGATGTATCCATCTATTTAATTGATTAATATCATCAAATAAAGTATATGAAGGATTTTGTAAATTATTATAATATATATCACCTGCTGTCATACCTTTATAATTAGGAGACTCATATGACATAAAAAAGTTTTTAATATATGCTATTAATACTGCAGAATTCTTTTTAACATTAAATTTCCAAATATAAGGATATGGATCAGTAACATTTATATTAGGATTTCCATTTTTATCAACAGTAGGCTGTCCAGTAACCCAATATATTTCATCATATAATTCTAATGACACTACCATATAAAGAATTAATAATACCATTAGTATAACATATGTATATTTATATTTGGAAAAATATGATTTTGAAAAGAATTTTATAACATCTTTAGCAATAGTTGATTGAAAAGTTTGTATAACATAGTAAAATAATTTTTCAGAAAAAGAATTGTTTCCTAATACTGCTGATTCATTTAATATAGCTTGTTCTCCAACACTTGCCATTCCATTAGCTAACATTCTTATAAAAAACATATATTGATGAAATTTCTTTTTATCTTCTCCATATAATGGATTATAATTAAATTCTTTCATACTAACTCCATACTCAAAACCTTCTGAAAATTCAACTATAGGTATATTTGGTATTGCAGGATTCATCATATAAAATTCCATTTCTTGAACTTTTGTATCTTCCCAATTTGTATAATTTTTCCATTTATCAGGATTTTCTTTAGATAAATTTTCCATCAAAGTTACTAATACCGCGCATACTGTATTACAGTGTGTAGTTCTTCCTCTCATCTCTCTTATAAAACCATTATCTGTACTTACAATATTTGGTTTATTTTCTAACATATCTTGTATTTCTCTAGATGATAAAGATGCTATAGGATATAATTTATCTACACCCAATAAACAATAATGTTGATTAGCATTATCCATATTTCTAGAACAACCATTATAATTTGTAAAAATAAAGTCCATTATTTTTATTAATTCATCAGGATCATTACAGCTAGCAAAATTAACAATCGCTCCTGCTTGTTGTGTTAAAGGAGATGGTCCAAATCCACATAATTGAAATATTGTACCATCCGCATTTCCACCTATATTATTTTCACTATTTAAATAATTTTTATAAGCATTATAATATTGTTTCATTGAAATATTTTGTCTTAAAAAATCATCATAAGGCATTGGAGCAGAATTTTTTAAATTTGCAGCGTCTACACAACTCATTCCATCAACTATTTTTTGAGTCATATAATCAGCACTTTCTAAAAAATTACCCATAACACTAGAAATAGATCTAGAATAATCTACAAATAAATTATTTATAAAATCTAATTCTGAAAAATTATCTCCTATAGGATTAACAACTTTTCCATCTTTATCTTTCTTTGATGTCATACAAAATTGAGGTGTTAAAAATCTTTTAGCTAGATCACCTATTCCATCAAAACCTCCAAATTCTAACTGAAAAATCATTGTTCTTTTTATCTTAAAATTTCCATCAGAGTCTTTTTGATTGCCCATAATTTGCACTCCTATTGCTGTGTGGTAAATATTAATAACTGGAATTAAAGTTATCACAGGTGAAGCTGCATCAACTAATGTTGTACTCAAAAAGAAAAAATTAATACTTGATATATCAGATCTATTTTCCTCAACATATTTTCTCATTCTTGTCCATTGTTCTTCGTTAAACTGTGTCATTTGAAAAAATCCTTGATCTAATACACCTATTTCAAAATCATTACAATATTTCATTTCTTTATCAAAATCATAATCTGTTGTGCCGTCAGAATTATTAATAGAAAAATCATTTTTTGTAAGTCCTATACCAACATCATAACCTGCAAAAGATGTTATATTTCCAGATTCATTTAACAAAAATTTTGAAAGATTTTTTATTTCATCAATTAAATCATTATTTTTCATTTCACTAATATTCATTTATTTATAATATTTTTTTTAAAAATTATTTTTATATTAATAAATGAATAATTTTAGTTATGGACAATCATGTTTATTTGACAAAATATTACCAAAAGATGATTATAGTTGTGTTAAAAATATAGATCCTAATTTTTACAATGCATGTAAAAATCAATGTGATGATCATAGATCTTATGCTATATTTACACAAGGAATATTTAATGTTTCTGGATTATCTACTGATAAATTTTGGAAAATTAAAGAGTTTATAAATTCTCATTCAGGACCAGATGTAGATGATGATCATAGAATTACTAAAATTGAATGTTATCTTTTAAAACATCCTTTATTTAATTTTCCTATTGTTTTTTATCCTTTATTTCAATTTGTACATCATGCTCAATTAGGTTTTAGATTTCTAAATAAAAAAGGAATACCAATTAGACATATGAATATGCAATTACAAAATTCAGCATATCCTAGAACATCTGATACTGTACCTTTTGATTTACCAACAACATGCAAAATATTATCATATGATAAAGATGGAAAAGTTAATAATAATAATATTTTAATAAATCTTAATGATAAAACTGGTATTTATGCAGATTTTTTAGAAAGAGATGATTTTACATCAGAACAAATAATAGAAATGAATAAATATACATATTTTAAAAGTATAAATTTAGATTTTCTTAAAGGTACTGTTAATTATAATTATTTTCTCGAAAGTTATAATTTATGGAGAATGTTAAATACATCTGGATATAAAGATTATAATTCTAACAATGGTCAAACTTTACCTCCTTTTACTACAATACCTCCTGCAATTGAAAAATTAAATACTTTTACATGTGTTTCTCCAGATGATAAATGTGGAGGTAGTGGAGATGGTTCTTTATTTGTATTTAATGGGTTTTCTCCAGCATTTATATCTGTAAACGAAGGATGTATTTTAAATTTTGCAAATTTAACCTGTAATAAAGAAGATGATGGTCAGATACTTGGAAATGCATTCGCAGATTTTTTAGGATGGGTCTATTCAAATACTTATTGTTCTCAATATCCTGAAACATATACTAATAGTTTTAGTAAACATTATATTACATTATCTGCAGCTGGGTTCAATTATAATTGGTGTATTTCACAAAAAGTTAAAAATGATAAAGGAGAATATACAGATACTCCTTTAATTCCAGAAGATAAAGTTAAAAATTTGTTTAAACAAATGAGAACCACATATACTAGCGATGGTAAAATTATTCCTGCACCTTGGGTAACTGATACTGACACTACATGGACATCAGAAGAATGTCAAAATTTTGATAAATTATTAGATGCTATTACAAATGGTTTATCATTAGTACAACCTTATTTTGATCAAAAAAAATATGATGGATTAGCTGATAATCAATCATTAAAGGATGCATATATTCAAGATACTGAAAATACAGATTCATGTCCATTTTTATGTCATGGTGAAAATTATACATGTGAAATATTTTCAAGATTTGCAGTAACAATGATTATGAATGATAAAGATTGGAGTAATAAAAATATTAATGTAGAAAAATTATTTGACTTTACAGAAGGAAATAAAAAAGAAGGTAATATGGATTTTTCTGATAATTTATATAGAGCATATACTATGTATTGGCCTGTTGCAGTTTTTGAACCAGGATATGAAAATGGTGTAAAAGAAAGTATATTTAATTCTGATCCTTTATATGATCAAGATAGAGAATTATACTCAAAACAGTCTCAAATATTTAAATATTTATTTAAAGGAGATCTTGTCGAAGGTTCTAAAACTACAAATAATCCATTCATGATGTTATTATCTGAATATTTAACTTTACCATCATTTCAAGGATTTATTAGTGCTATTACATCTCCTTCATATGAGCAAGGATTTAGTACAATGACTACTGTTATAACTGGCTTATTATATGCATTATTTTTACATAGTTTTCTTGGGGTAGATGAAGTATTCGTAGTAGGTTATCCAATTAGAAAAGTAAATTCTGATTATAAATATAGTTATATTCAAGATTATGATTGTGAACCATCAATATATAAATTTCAGATTGGTAAATCTTCAAAAGCAGGAGTTGCAAATAATAAATGTATTGAGACATATTTAGAATGGATAATAAAAAGTCCATCTCCAAATCCAATTTTCTCACCTATAACTTCTGATGATCCTAATATTAATAAATTGAGAAATGATGTAAAAGCAGCTCTTGAAAGAATGAAAAATGGTATTATTAATAATGCTCCAGGAGATCAAACATTAGAAGAAATAAAAAAAGAGTGTCAAAAATATAATTTACCAGTTATAGGAGATTTAAGTGGTTTATGCGAAGATATAAAAACAGCTACAAATGCTATTAGAGATGTAAGAGAAGTAATTGGTGGTTCTAAAGATTTATTTGATGCATTTTATAATGCAATAAAAACTAATCCTATATCAATTCCAAAATATTTATTAATAGCATTTGCAAATTTTTTAGGAAATATGGGTAATAAAATATATGAAATATTAACTATATTTATGGGAAGATTTACTACATTATGTCATCAAAATTATGTATTTGATCCACAAATAATAGTACAAAGAAACTATAATAATAAAAGTTTCGGTTTTGCAGATTTTCAACGACCTACAAGTGGTCCATGTAGTAATTTAAAATGTATTACTGATGGAACCACAGTTGTAGATGCTAGAATGCAGAATACAGATATAACAATAAATAATCCAAAAAATAAAAAATATAATAATACTAGTAAAATATCTTCAATAAAATTAAAAGGTGATTTTAACTTAGCAAGTCCTTATAATAAAAAAATAGATTGGTTTACAGTAACAATGATAATATGTATAATATTAATAATTGCAATAATAGTATTTATCGGTTTTAAAATTTTTGGTTCAAATGGTAAAAAAAGTAAAAAATAATATAATAAAATTGATTTTCTAAATTAGTAGTAAAATTATTTTTATATAATGTTTAATTTATATTGTGATAGTATTATTAGAAATAATCAATGTATTTGTGAAAATTGTGTAGTTATTAGATACTTTAAATACTTTTTAATTTTTATTTCTATATATGTTTTTATGTTTTTACTAATCTTTTTTAATTTTTCTTATTAAAATATTAAATTAAAACTTATTAAGTTTTAATTTTTATTATCCATTTTTTTAGTAATATAATTATTATTTAGTATCAGGTCCATATGCTTCATCAAAATGTAAATATGTCACATTGTCTTCTCCATATAGAGGATGTCCAATTGTAAATTCAGGTATTCCTTTTTTAACAAGATCTTCTTTGGCTGTTTCAGATGAAAATTTCTGTTTATTATTTATCTTTTGTGCAACTTCAAGAACAAATCTTTTAATTTCATTGATATCATATGGACCCTTGTATTGCATAAAAGGCTTCGATGATACGTATAAAACTATATAAGGTACATAACTGATAGGTGCTATAGTTTCCTTAGACATTCTAACACACTGTTTATTAGTGCTTATATTTATCATACCAAATTGACAACCACCAATTGTACCTGGTAATTTCTTAAAAATTGGAATAAGATGTTGACAATGTGGACATTGAGTTGAATAAAATAAAATTAAAGAAAAACCTGGAATTGTATTACACAAAATATTTCCTTTAGTTCCTCTTTGTACTGTAAAATCTTCACTACTTAAAAATAATAATCCACTCATTTTTTATATATAAACATAGTTTTTAAATAATATATAAAATTTAATAATTTTTTTACTGATAATTTAAGAGGAATTCCTTTTATTTAGTATTTAAAAACATATTTTTATAATATATAATGACAACTCTTTTTGAAAAATCCGTAAAATTTATTATTAACAATATCGAACATGAAATACAAATTAATGAAAATAATATGATAAATGCATCTTTAATTTGTAAAGCTACAAAAAAGAAAGAATTTTATAATTATAGAAAATTAAAAGGAACACAAAATGAACTTAATAAATACGAAAATAAAGATACTCTTATAATTTCTATAAATAATAATACATGGATACATATATGTTTACTAAAAAATTTTATAAATTGGGTATCAAAAGATATTTATACTCAACTTGAAGATTTTTTAGAAAATATTGAAAAAAATCTTTCACAACTTAATTCTACAAAAATAAATATTCCAAATATTGATTTAACTTTAGAAAATAATGTTCAAATTTCAATATCAAGAAATAAAAATAATTATATTAATGTAACAGAAATATGTAGACATACAAATAATCATTTAGGGTATTGGAAAAGAAATAAACAAAACTTAGAATTATTAAAAAATAATTCTGATATTTTTGAAGAAGATATGTATGGGACATATGCTAAACCTGAAATAGCAATAAAAATTGCAGAATGGTGTTTGAAAAATTTAGGAACCAAAATACAAAAATTTTTAGATGTTGAGAAAAAAAAGGATCAGAATAATATAGAAAAAGAGGAAAATGAAAAAAATACAGAAAAAAGTATTGTTATTTTTACTTTAAAATTAAAAGATAATAAAGACTTTATAGTACCTGTTAGAAAAGATGGTTATATTAATGCAACAGAATTATGTAAAGCAGGTGGTAAAAGACTTGATCATTATAAAGAAAATAAACAAACACAAGATTATTTACAGACTTTAATTTCAATTACCGGAATTCCGGGTATTGAATTAATTAAGACAAATATAGGAGGAGATCACAAAGGAACTTGGGTACATAGAAAAGTAGCTATTCATTTAGCTCAATGGATTTCTCCAATTTTTTCAGTACAAGTTTCTAATTGGTTAGACGAATTACTTTTAACTGGCAAAGTTGAACTTGGAAAGGAAAAAAATTATGAAGAATTAGAAAACATATATAAAATGAAAATTCAAAAATTAGAACATGATAATGAAATTAAAACTAAAAATTTCGAACAAATAAAATTATCTAATCAAGTTATTATTACAGAAAATGCTTTATTAAAAAAACAAGTATCACAAATATCTAAAGTTCATGATGAAATGTGTAAAAAAAGAAATTATCATAAATTTAAAAAAGGACATTGCTTTTATGTTGTAAAAGACGATTGGAGAGAAAAAGACTATTTTAAGTTCGGAATTACATCAAATATTAATGATAGATTACAAGATTATAGAACCATTGTTCCAGAATGCAAAATCCTGTTTTTAGTTTATTTAGAAAATAATAAAATTTTAGAAGATTGTATTAAAAATAAATATAAAGATATTTTAACTCATCAAAATCATGAATATATTATATCTATTAATATTAATGAATTGATAATAACTACCAAAAAATTATTAAAATTTTTAAATATAGATAGCACAATTGAAGAAAAATTAGATTTATATAATAATCCTTATGAAATTTCTAATATTAAATTTAATGAAAAAGATGACGGAGTCTATGAAGAAAATAATGAAGATGAAGAAAATAATGAAGATGAAAATAATAATGAAGATGAAAATAATAATGAAGATAATAATAATGAAGATAATAATAATGAAGATAATAATAATGAAGATAATAATAATGAAGATAATAATAATGAAGATAATAATAATGAAGATAATAATAATGAAGATAATAATAATGAAGATGAAAATATCGAAGAAGAACTTGTGAATATTGATAAAATCAAAAAGATTGAAAGTTCTTATAAATTTATTTGTAAAGTTTGTGACAAAAGTTATAAAACTGAAAAAGGTTTAAGTAACCATATGAAAAATGAACATAATATTTTTATTGAAGTTCTTAGTAAATATGATAAATTTACTGATAAAGAAAATAACAAAAAATGTATTTCATGTGATAAAATTTATTCAAGTATTAGCAAATTAAAAAGACATATTGATGTTATTCATTATAATTCTGAAAAAGTTAATTGCAATCTTTGTAATTTAGAATTAAATTCTAAAGATTCTTTAAGAAGTCATATTAAATTAGTCCACGAAAAAGCAAATGTGGTAAAATGTAAATTATGTGAAAAAACATTTGTTTCAAATGGCAGTTTAACTTTACATATAAAAAATGTGCATAATAAAGAATCAACATGTACATGTAAAGATTGTGGTAAAAATTTTAATACCAAACAAGGTTTAAAAAATCATATTTTAAGAGTTCATGAAAATATTTTAGATAAAATAAATTGTGAATTGTGTAATAAAAGTATAGATAAAAAAAATTATGAATATCATAAATATAGTATTCATAATATTAAGTAAATTTTAATAATATAATTAAGTAAATTATATTATTAATAATAAATATTATTATTTAATGAACCTGAAATTATACTTAATAAAAATATTTTTTAGAAAAGAGAAACTTAATTATAATGATTAACTTGTAAATACAATTCTTCACAATCTCTTGGTTTAATTAATTTATTTTTAGTACAAAAACAATTATGATTAAACTCTTCTATCTGTTCTTTTAGAACATTATATTGTCCAGAAAAATTTATTAAATCTGCTAAAATATCTGCATAATTATCATATACAAATTGATCAACATGATAATTATTATTACTAAATCCTAAAACTCCTTTATCACATGCTTTTGAAATAGTTATAATATTTTTTTCTAATTTAACTTTCGCTAGTAAATCAAATAATTCTTTAATTTTATCTTCTAAATTTTTAATATTTTTAAATATAAAATGATATAATATATTAATTTTATCAAATAAATCTGTAATATTTTTATTATCATATAAAATATTTAAATTTTGTTCAATGATAATCAAAGTTATATTATCCCTTGTAATTTCAAATTTTTTATCCATTTTATATAAAAAATTTAAATTTTAAATATAAATTCAAATTATATTATTAATAATAAATGTTATTATTTAATGCATATGAAATAATAATTTTAATAAATTTAAATAAATATTTTTTTAGAAAAGATTTAAAAGAAGATAAAGATGAAAATGAACCTTTACTAAAACATTTTAAAAATTAAATATATAAAATCAGTTTATACATTTTCATAATGAAAATTATATAATAATTTATTTACAATTTTAAATAAACCATTCAACTGTGTAATCAAATGGTAAGTTCGGATGATTTGAATAATCAAAACGACCTGTTTTATTAAATTCTTCTTCCATATTTTTTAATACTTGTTTTTTAAAAGAAACATGTATTGTACCTATTATTTTTATATTTTTTTTATCAAATGATTCTATATAACTATCTGGTTCAGCTTTCAATTCTCCTTCATCTCTAAATATTGCAATTATAATAGGAAATTTAGAATCATTACCTCTTAACATTCTTATTATACCATTTGTTAAAGTAATAATTTGTGTCATCCATTGTCTGCCAGCATTTTGAGGTGTTGCATATACATTTACAAAATTTAAAAATGGACTTGTAAACATTGCAACAGGCCATTCTTTATTCTCTACTTTACCATAAATCTTATTTTCTGGAGGATTAAATCCAGTCTTTAATATATTCTCATAAGATTCATATGTTGTACTATGTAATCCAACTAACGGTATAATCTTTTCGTCTTCATAATTTGTTATAAATATAATATCCTTAGATTGTCTAAACTTATTATGTATTTTATCTCTTATTAATATTGACATTTGAAACATAAATTTTTCATAACTTGAATTAGAATTTAAAAAATTTTGAAATTTAACTTGTTCATTTTTTGTTAATTGAAATCTTGCACATGTATTCATCCATTTATCATTATCTATGTTTTCTACTGCCAAAATTTCTTTTTTAAATCTATCTATTTTTGTTAAAAAGTAATAAATAGTTACAAGACGTTCTAATATTTCTTTATCTTTATATTTATTAACAAATGAATCACACCAAATTTTAATACTATAAAAATATTTTTCATTAAAATTCATTTCATCTACTTCTTTTTTTGAAATAAAATTATATAAATATGATGTTCTTAATTTTTCATTCGCAGTCATTAAGTTATCTTCGTTTATAATATCTGATGAAGTATTACCCATTTTTATTATAAAATATTTTATAATAAAAATTTAGAAATTTTTTAATCCTCTTCGTAAAATTCTTCCTCTTCCTCTTCTTCTTCGTACTCTTCATACTCTTCTTCGTCAACATCTTCCTCTACTTCATCAACATCTTCTGAATCATCAAGATCCTTGATATCAATATCTTTTAAACTAGATTTTTTATCTAAATTATCTGGAATATAATAAGAAAATTTATACTTATTGCATAAGTCAATATCTTCAGGTGTTAATTCTGATACAGTTCCATCAGAATTTTGTTTACCGTAAACTTTTTGTGTCTTATTATTAAATACTAAACCAGATTCTTCATGAATAAAATTATCAAATTTATTTCTTCTAATTTGAATAGAAGGAATTTTCTCTACTAATTTTTTAACTACAGGAGGCGAGCCTTTTTGTGGACTTTTCTTTGTTCCTGAAAATAAACTTTCCTTTTTATTCGTCTCTGCATTCATTATTCTATCTGCCAAATCCTGTTTAGAACCACTAATTTTTAGTCCTTTTGATTTACATAATTCAACTAATTCAGTTTTTGTCATTTTTAATAATGTATTATCCTTCTTTGTTTCTAGACTCTCGGATTTTTTAATATCAATTACAACCTCTTCATTTCCAAACCATAAACTTGATAATTCTTTCTTATCAATTTTATATTTTGAAGACACGGTATCTATATATTTTAAAATAGTATTGTTAATAACAGTTTGAATTCCTTCTGATAATGACATAATAAATTTTATTTTTTATTCTTTTTCTTATTTTTTAAATATCAATTTTATTTTTATTTTTTTAAATAAATGACCAAGTGCAAAGATGATCAAATATTAAATCCAAAAACTTTAAGATGTGTTAAAAAAGATGGTAAATTAGGTAGAGAAATATTAAAGAATATGAAAGATATGAAAGATAAAAAAAATAGTAGTTCAAATAAAAGTCAAAAAAGTCAAAAAAGTAATGTAAAAAAAAGTAAATGCAATGATGACCAAATATTAAATCCAAAAACTTTAAGATGTGTTAAAAAAGATGGTAAAATAGGTAGAGAAATATTAAAAAATATGGTTTCCAAAAAATCAAAAACATCTTCAAGAAAATCAAAAGCATCTACTAAAAAATCAAAAACACCTCCGAAAAAATCAAAAACACCTCCGAAAAAATCAAAAACAACTATAAAATGTGAATTTGGTAAAATTTTAAATCCTAAGACTGGAAAATGTGTTAAACAAAATAGTAAAGTAGGTCAATATATTTTAAAAAATTTATTATCTAGTATAAAAAGACCTAAAAATTTAGGTAAAATTGAAAATTGGACTTATATAAATATTCCAAAAGGTACTTTATTATATAAAGGTTCTAAAGATAAGCAAATTTTAAGAAATTTTCCATCATATTTTGGTCCAGATATAAATTCTGCAAATTTTTATTTACCAAAAAAAGAAAAAGGTTATTTAAATATATATGAAACAACAAAAGATATAAAGTTATTTAAATTTGATGATTTAGAAAATGCAAATAAATTATTAAAAAAAACATTTTCTGATAAAACTCCTTTGTTTAAAGCAGAATATGAAGGTGCAATAGAACAAACTTTATATGATATTATTTTAGAAATGTATAATCAAAGAGCTTATCTTCGTAAAAAAGATGAAACTCCTAGAAAAATGAAAAAATTATATCGTAAAAGTATTTTTATGTACGATGGTATATTCTCAAGATGGTTATGTAATAATGGATTTAATGGATATCATGCAGATTTGATGGATGAGGGAGCACTTATGGGTAAAAAATATTTTCATCCAGAAATTTTATTGTGTTTTTCTAAAGAAGACGTTAAATTAGTAAAATCTTTTCATATTTCAAAACAAAAATCACAAAAAGATTTAGATAAACTCTTAAAAGAAATTTAGATTTTTTTAATAATTATATATAATAAATGTTATTATATATATCATCTATTTTTATAGTAATTATCTTGATAATTATATTTTTAAACATAAAAAAGGAACATTGGGCTAATACTTATTCTGGATGGCCTGGACCTTTAGAGAGTCCATGTAGATCAAATATTCCAGCACTTTATGGAAATCCTAAATATGAATCTCCATGTCATTATAATTATAATTTAAGATCTAATTCAAGTTATCTTTCAATGAAAGATTTACCGCAATAAAAATGAGATTTTTTAAAATCCTGCTAATTTTAATCCTAATTCATTAAGCTTTGGCTCTTCTAATTCTTTAATTTTTGGCAAAGGTCCTCCATATGTTCTAGGATTTTTTGGAAATAATTTTATTTTACATGGCCAATGAGATGTCATCCTTTTTTCTTTAAATGCTTTCATTTTCTTTTTCAAATTTTTTTCATCACATAAATTTCTAGGTTGATAACATAAATATACAACACATCTAAAATTTGGAATTTCTCTATATTTATATGGTTCTGTTCCACAATGTATTAATCTAGAATCCCATAAAACTAGGGAACCTTTTGGACATTTTATCTTTTTTTCTTCACAATTATTTAATATAAAAAATTCAAATTCTGTCTCATCTAATTTATACCAATCATCTTTAGTATTATTTTCACTTATTTCTGCAAAATCTTTGTGAAAATTATGACTTTTTTCTAAAAAAGATAATGTAGCATCTCCCTCATTTGTATCAAATAAATTTACCCAACTTTGCACACATTCAAAATCATTTCGTGTAAAACTTTGATCACTATGATACCATGTATTATTTCTATTCCATCCTATTTTAGTAATTTCCGATGGCATGTGAAAAGAAGCACCGTCAAAACTTACTAATAATTCATCTCTCTTAACATTAAAAATATGTGCAAATACATCTACTATCTTTGGATTTTGTCTTATATTCCATATAAATTGAGCATATCCTATTTGCCAATGTTGTATTAACATTGAATGTAACGGATATAATTTAGATAAATTTCTCCATGTTTTTTCTTCATTTTTTTTAATCCTATAATCACTTTCACTTGTAATATATTCTAAAAAATTCCACATTCCTTCTATACCTTCTTCGCATTCTTTTTCTGTTAAAATATTTGGTATTATTGCTATTCCAAATTCATCCAATATTTCTTTAACATTATTTATATCACATTTATATCTAATAAATTCATATACTGAATGAGGTCTTTCGAAATGTTCCATTATATTATAATAATTTATTAATAAATTATTATAAAATTTCAATTTTTAATATTTTACCAAATTTTGGTAAAATATTTACAAAATACACAAGTATTTTACTTTTTAAACTTTCATATTCTTAAAATTTCCTAGAATATCATCTATATCTTTACTAGTTGATTTTTTTATTTTTTTTACTACTTTACTAGGTTTTGTTTCATGTTTCATATTAAGCTTATTTACAATACTTGAAACATCACAAGGTAATTGTTCACCACTAACCTTAATAGTAGCTTTAGGATCAATTCCTATTTCGTTATAAGAAGATTGGTATATAGATCCAATGGCATCTCTTACAGTACCATCATACTGAATTTTTATGTCTTCTGTTAATTTTACAATTCTTCTTTGAATGTAACCGCTCGTTGCAGTATTCATAGCTGTCGCTTAATCCTATAATTTTCATTATAGGACGGACTATATCTTAAGCAAGTACGTAATTGGCTAGATTACTACTTACCGACTCCCGTTATAAACACAAAAAAAATTGTATTATATAAGTTTTCTATAATATGAGAATATTTTTTCCAACTAGAAAATATTAATTTAGGAATTTTTTCATCTAAAGATTGTAATAAAATATTTTCAATATTTTTTAAATTACTATAATCTATTCTTAATAATTTAATATTATTTTTTAAACAATATAAAGTTTTTATAGTATCTTTTTTTTGTAAATTATTTAAATCAGTAATTGTAGTTGTAAATTTATTTGATATACAAAAATGTTGTATTCCATCAAATTCAATATACATATTATATTTAGGTAAAAAAAAATCGTACCTAGATTTTATTTCTTTGATGAAATATTCATGTGTATAATCAATTTTATAAGTATCTAAAATTTCAGATATCTTTAACTCTCCATGCGATCTTCTACACTTTGGACACCATGTACCACTTTTTATTCTATCTAAACGTGCTTTCCATATATGTTGACATATATTACATTTCCATTCTAAATTAGTTTTATTATTTTTATAATCTTTTGAAAGACATATTCCTCCTTTATTATTTGCAATTTTTCTTGCTACTTCTATATTATTATTATATTTACCTGAGCATGATGGACACCAATTATTTAAATATTTTACATTTTTAAAAGAATTTGAAAATATAAAATTACATTTATTACATTTCCATTTTATAGGTAATTTATTATTTATATAAATATCTGATATACATTCTCCATTTTTATTTATCGCAAAATTTTTAAGATCATTAATTGTATATTTTGGTTTTTTCATATTAAATCTACAACTATAATTAATATATAATTTCAATTTTTTTTGTGTTAAGTCTCTGAGCGAAAACCATATCCTTGCCATAACGGACTTAGGTTTTTTACGCGCGGATCACCCAATCTTTAACATTATTACGATACCTTAGGTCATTACCCCAGGTTTTATATAAAGTTTCCAGTATATAAGTCGTAGTTAAAGTTCTAAGGGACTTCCCGACATTATAAGGAATCTCGCCGTACATAATAATATACGACTAGGTAGTTATATGTTTAATTAAAACTTTTGTCTTATACTGTTTATCTTAATAGGTATGACAAAAAACCTAATAAGCAGCTACCTATTTGTGACACAAATTTATCACAGCACCCTTCGCGACCACTCATAGAGTGGAAATAAAATTGTCTTGGATTTAATCCTTTAATAAAGGATGAATCAATAAAACCTCTAGATTCATATTCCAACTCAAGTGGTAAATTTTCAAATGGATAATGAGGTAATGTTCGAGTACCATTATTTAATGTTGCTTGTACTCTTTTACCTTGTAAATTTTGTTGTCCAAGTAAACCAGTAATTTGTGCAATATTAAACCAATCTCCTTTTGATCCTGATTTTACTGTTGATAAAAAATTATTTGTAGAGTCTAATGCATCTTTTGCAATCTTTAGACCAATATCCTTAGCCTTACTTAAAGCACCATTAATTCTAACTTCTCTAATACCTGGATGTGATGTAGTATTTTTTATACCTTCTGCCTCGATAAAACATTTTTGAATAACATCATTAATTTCTTGTACCTTATCATCACCTTGTACCATACAATCTTCTATTCCAATACTAAACCCATCAATCATTAACCAATTATTACTAACAAATTGTACACCATCAATAAATTCTGCAGTAATATCTGGACCATATTCTTTATGTAAAATATGGATTATTGAATTTGTAGTTGCACCAACTGTACTTTTATCTAAAGTACCTTCATAAAGAACACCTCGATAAATTTTTAATATAGGTTCATTTGGATCTGCATTATTTTTATTTTCATAAATAAAATCATCAGGTAAAACGAGGGATATTAAACCTTTACCATGAAAAGCTTGAACTTTTTTATTTTTATCCTTAAAAACTTTACGGATATGATTAATTTTTTTTAAAATTTGTTCAGATGATAAATCAAGTTTCATTGCAATATCAAAAAAATGATGTTTTTCAATTTGTTGAATACCTAATGTCATCTTGAATACACCTAATAATGAATCTTGTACAATACACATATTTGGTTTAGAACTTTGTGCAGATATTATCTTATATTTAGATGCTGACAATAATCTTAATTCCGTTTGAGCCTCTATGCTCTGTGGAACGTGAACATTCCAGAGTGCATTTTAGTCTAAAATGGTAATATTTCAGATAAAATGCTTTTATAAGTTTCCTTATAAACTTAGACTATACCTCAAGCTCTTCTATTTTAAGAGAATTTTTATACTCGATTGCTAATTTTATTTTATCTTCTAATGATACATATTTACTTGCAAATTTTCTAGTTTTAGTATTTGGAACTCTTACTTTTATAACTTCAACATTTCTATTTTCTCTTTTATCAATGCAGTATACAATATACATTGGTAAATCTGTTAATTGTAATTTATCTAGAGCATCTTTAAGTCTACTTTTATTTGTTTCATCCATATTTCTATATTTACTTGATTTTCCGATTAAAATTTTGGTATCATTGCTAATATTTTTTCCTTTTTGAGATTCTCCAATTTTTTTCTTTGTTTCTTCACAATGTTTTGAACCTAAATTTCCACCTGTTTTTAAATTATAACCATTTGGACTTAAAGTATTATATAAATTAATAAATTTATCTTCATAAATATCTAGATCCTTTTCATTACATATTAAAAGAGTTTCTACCACAAAATACATTTCCCCGTATTCTTGCATAGCATATTTAATAGATGTACATCCATTACTTCTGTCTGTTTTAGCATCACTTAAATGTTGGTTAAATCTTTTTTCAACTGTTTTTGTTGTTGCTCCAATGTATTGTTTATTGTTTGCAAGATTTGTAATACAATATATGTATCCAGTATTTTTGTTCATATTTTTAATAAAATTTAGTAATCAATTATTAATTTCAATTTTAAAATAGAAGAACCGATAACCGTTATTCAATATTTTGCAACATTTACTAGTCGTTGAAAGCTCTCCATATCTTTTTAGTAAGACTTAGGAGTTCTCTGCGGATTGCCCAATCCTTAATGTTTTTACTATGTCCGAGGTCATTACCCTGGATATTATATTCAGTTTCCTAATTATAAGTAGTAATTAAGGCTCTAAGGGGTTTCCCGCAATTGGGTTATCTTGCCAACATTTGTTGACTAGATGGTTATATACTTATAAAGTGAGTAAGTTACACTGTTTATCCTAAATAGTATCTTACTCAACTATTTAGGCAGCCACCTGTTTGAAACTATATTCAATTTCATCTCCATCAAACGTATGGAGCTCTATATTTTCATATAAAGACTAGACTGTATCTTAAGCAGACTCTAGTTGATTAGACTATCATTGTCTACCGACATCCGTGCGGTCGTTGAGGAAATATCATATTCTTATCATAACGAACTTAGATATTTTATCCGCGGATTACCCAATCCTTAAAGTTATTACCATTGTGTACGGTCATTACCCGTGTTCCCTTATATTTTTTCAAATAAAAGGTGGTATTTAAGGCTCTAAGGGACTTCCCGTCATTATAAGATGTCTTGCCGAATATTCGACTAGGTGGTAACACTCTTTTAAAGCCACCTGTTGCGGACGTATTTATTATCAAATTTTTCTAAAATTTCAGTTAAATTCATTTTTTACTATAATAATCATGTCTTTAAATATTTAATCATTGTTAAAAAATACTATTTTTCATCCGCATTAAAACTTTTCGCGATACTTAAATTAAATCGTAATGTTTTTCCTGACCTAACAATAATTTCTTGAGCCATCATCGACCCCTCATGCAAAGTTGGCTGTCGGTTAAGTAAAACTATATCTCCATCCATAAGTTTGCGCTCACATACATCACCAATATTCAATATATATTTTCTTTTTTCTGGATACTTTATATCAGTTATAAATTCTCCATTTCTTTTTAATCTATCTCCAGGTTTTAACATATCTTTACCATTATTTACAACTATTTCTATATCTTTTCCAGTTTCTTCATCTTTTCTCAGAATAATGTCTCCATGATTAAGTCGAGTTCCCCTTGAAAATAAAGCATTTTCTAAATTAATTTTTGTCTTACCATTATCCTTCAATACATAATTAACTTTGCCATCATTTACTAACTTTGTTAAATAATCTAAATTATATGTAGTAACTTGTACTGGTACTGTTAAATTATTTGCCATATCTTCAGGTACTGCTAATTGACCCATCTTTAATGTTGGGTCAGGACCAATAACTGTACGACCTGTTTGTTCACACCTTTTTCCCATCAAATTAGTTCTAATCAATCCCTCCTTACCAGTTAATCTTTCTTTAAGACCTTTTATAGCACGGCCATTTGTTGTATGCTTCATTTATACCATATTCATCTAGACATTTCCTCCTAGAATCATTATATCAATACAATATTTGTATTGCATCTTCTCAGATGGGATTAGACTATATCTTAAGCAATCATTGAATTTGTCATATTCTCATGCCCACAAACATTTAGTCGTTGAACCTTCTCCATATCCTGACATAACGGACTTAGGAGATTGGATGCGGATCATCTTTATTCTTTAGATTTTTACTCTCATAGTAATTAGCTATGACCCTTATAATATTTCTATTATAAGTTAGTACTAAAGACCTAACAAGATATTCCCGCAATTTGAATGTGTTGCCTATTTAAAATAGACTAGCAATATTTTTGATATCACTAAGCCAAAACATCAGCTTTTCCGGAATTATGAGTAACTGTAAAATCTCCTAAGAGAAATCTATGATTTTTATTTACTGTAAATCCATTATATTTTCCTTTTCCAATATGTTGAACTTTAATTGAAAAATAGGTTGGATCTTTAATATTATTACATTTTTTTCTTTCTAATAAAATAGGTATTTCATCAAGATTTAATCCAGAAATTTTTAAAATATATTTTTTACCAAATCTAATTTGACTTTGTGCTTTCCATTTTGTTTTCTGTTGTTTTATAGATGTATGATAACCTAATGAACTTGCTAAATATTGTATTTGATATAATAAATCTTTATGTTTATCTGATTGAGATATCATAAAATTATTTTTTTGTTTCCATCCATCAGTATCCAATAATCCTGCTAAAATTTTTAATCTAATTTCTTTTGTATTATATAAGTATACATCTGGTATATGTTTATTATTTATTAAATTATATTTTCTTAATATTTCTTTAAAGGGATTTAAATGTGTTTTATTATTATCTTTATTATATGAAGATTTAATACCAAAACAAATATCTGGTCTATATCTAATTTCATTTTCGTTAAAATTATTATCTCCTTTTTTAAGTTTTTTCCTATATGTAACTATTTCGCATTCATTATCATTTGCCCATTTTTTCCAATAATTTACTAATTCAATATCTGCACTTGTAAATCCTGTTCCCAATTTATTACCATCCCCTAGCCACATACCTAAAATATATGGATCTAATAAGCATTCTTTTTTATCCCATTTTATATAATTATTTAATTTAAAACCATATAAATTTTTTTGAGAACTCTTAGATAATTTTAAATAATCTTTTATTTTTATATCAAATACATTATTATCATCAATTTTATTTGAAAAATTTTTAATAATTTTAAATGCCTCATCTTTTGATATATTATTTGTTGGTTGAACATATTTACTTTTTTGTATACTTCCGTCAAACCAATATAATATCCAACTACCATTCATATATGTTTTTGATGGATTAATCCAAGAAATTTTTTTATGTTTTGTATATTTTAAAGTAATATAATGATTACTATTTACTATATATTTTTCACCTTTTTCTTGTTCGATTTCATACATATCATCTTCTCCTGAACATACACTTTGTACTATTCTTTTTTCTCCGTCGTCACCTACAAGTTCATCCCCCCATTCTATTTCATCTGCTCTTTTTGTATTTCCATCCCACATTAATACAGGTGTTTCTGGTGCTAAACATGAATTGTTATAAAATGTAGCTATTCTGAACTTTAAACTTTGTAAATATTTTTGTCTTTTTGTTTCTGGAACTGGAACCCCGTCAATTGGTTGTAGATGATTATTTGCTTTAATAATTTCAACTATTTGAATTGTAAGATCATCATCACAAATATTTCCTTCAGAAATAATATATGGTCTACAAGCAGTTGGAATTACTGGAAATACAGTTAAAATAAGATTTCTAGGATGTACTAAACTTGTGTTAAAACCAAGAAGCTCTACTTCTTTATTATCAATATTATCAAAAGTTTTTTTGATTTCATCTACTGGCAAAATTATACTAACTTTACCTTTATCTTTTTGTTTATAAACCATAGAAATTGTATTATCTGTAGATGAATATTTAATATCTGGTTGTAGATGTGAACAATTATGACATATATCTATTTTTTCCAATTTTTCTAAAATTTTATTGAATCTTCTTACAGATTTAAACTTATTAAATCCATTTAAGTTAATTTGATCTTCAGTTATTAGAAGTTTAAAACATTTTATACAAAAACATTTTAAAAAACTTACTACTTGTTTATAAAATAATGGATGAACTATAGGTTCCCATAGTTTTATAAAACCAAAATGTCCACTACATGACCATATATCTTGATTACATGTTTCACATAATTTTCCATTTTCTATAGTACCTAATCTAGGATCATATACAGTTCCATAACCCGCATTTTTATCTGATGAAGAACTACATAATTTTGAACTTGTAATTTCGGCAACTGCAATATTCTTAATTTCTTCTGCAGAATATATTCCGAATGTTATTTCTTCTAATTCTCCAAGATCTTTTTCCATTGTTGTGTTAATAATACACTTGAATTTTAATTTAAAAATTCAATTTTAATATTTCCTAAAAGAGTTATAGAATAATTAAAAAATAAAAAATATTATTATAATAAAAATGGTATGTTCAATTAGTTGTGGAATTTCTATTATGTTTATTATAGCAATGATATATATGAACATTATGGCGTACAAAAATAAGACAGTGCAAAATTATAAAGATCAATTACCTTCTGAATATAAAGAAAAATATGAAAATATTGTAAAAGAAAGAATTAAGATATATTATCAAGGTTATGGGTTAGGTTTTGTATTATCATTATTTATAATTTTGTATAATTACTATATTAAAAAAGATAAATTATCTATTACAAATATTTTATGTATAGTATTAGCAACAAGTTTTGTTACAAATTATTTTTATTATACACTATATCCAAAAAGTAATTGGATGTTGGATACTGATATAAATAAAGATCCTAAACAAGTAAAAGCTTGGTTAGATATGTATAAACATATGCAACTTTATTATCACACAGGTTTATTATTAGGAATTATTGCAATATTAGTTTTAGCTTTTGCATTTAGATGTTAAATTAAATTATTTTTAATTTAAAAATAATTTATTAATGTTTAATTATATTTTATGTGTTATTTTATGATATTAATCATCATATAAATTATAATAATTTTTATTATAGATATTTAATTTAATGGAAAAAATTATAGATATTTATTATCTATAATTATTGTGCTAAAATATATCATTTTTCATTTTTATCAAAACTCAAAATTTTTGAACGAACAAAGTGATTTGACCTTAACTTTATTTTCAGATCTTTTCTGGGTCTGGTTAGGTTAAAATGATTTTTTTTCAGATATATTTTTTTCATTTTTTTGAAAGAAAATAGAATTTTTTAAAATTCTTGAAAGAAGATTTTAAAAATATAATTTTGAATTTCTTTTTTTTATTTTATTTTTAAAATTTTTGAAAATATTTTTAAAAATAATTTTATAAAAAATATTTTCCGGAAAATATTTTTTCCACACACACACATTTTTTTTTAAAATTTATATCGTAATTCGTTTTTTCAGAAATAAGGTCGAAACAGTTTAATTTTGAAAAATCGTATCGTTTTTATTCGTAATTTTTTACGAAATTTGCGATATTTTTACGATAATAATTTAAAGAATCATTTTTTTAAGATAAATGGAACCTGCAATATGTGAGTTTTGTGCCAAAAGTTTTAAATCAGTTTCAATATTAAAAAATCATAAACAAACTGCAAAATATTGTTTGAAAATTCAAAAAGAAAAAAATCCAGAAAATGTAAAAGAAAATTTTAAGAAATGTAATTTTTGCCTTAAAAGTTTTGCATATAATGTTATAAAAAGACATGTTGATAAATGTAAAATAAAATCAGAAAAAGATACTGATATTAATGATATAAATAATGAATATCTAGATATAATAAAAGAATTAGAAATAGAGAATGAAAATTTAAAAAATGAATTAAATGCGTTAAAAGGAGAATTAAATGAATTAAAAGGTGAATTAAATGTTTATAAAAAAGATCATGAATGTTTATTAGATATTGCAAAACAGCCTAAAACTACAAGTAGTTATATAACAAATAATAATAATAATAAAATATTAAATATAACATCTACTATGGATTTTAATGATAAAGATAAAATAAAAGAATTAATTGAAAATAATTATAATATGGAGTATATGCTAGATGGACAAAAAGGATTTGCAAAATTTGCGGTAGAGAATTTATTAAAAGATGAAGAAGGTAATTTAAAATATGTTTGTACTGATCCAAGTAGACAAATATTTAAATATAAAGATACATTAGGAGATATACAGAGAGATGTTGAAGCAAAAAAATTGACAAATTATCTGGTTGATGGCGGAATCAAAGAGAAAACTTTATGTATTACTAATAATTGGTGTTTAGAAGATGAAGGAAAAGTTGATGTAGATAAACTTAATACAATAATAGATAAACAGAATTCAATGTTAAACATAAAGGATAACAATACTTTATTTAAAAAGGAATTAATTGCAATGACTACTATATAAATTAAAACATAATATGTTTTAATTTTCTTTATCTACATATAATATAGCATGTAAATATTTTTTTTCTCTATCATAATCTATTTTTTTAAAAGATTTAATTTTATATATTTCATTATTATCTAATTTTATTTTTAAACCTTTGTATATCAAAGGTCCACCATCAGGATCTAAAGAAACAATATTATTATTATAATCAAAAGAATCATTATAAGATATTGTACTAGATATTGTATCATATGCATTAAATTTAATTATATTATTAGATATTTTTTGAAAAGTTCGTAATGTATCATATCTACTTAATATTTTTATCATGTTTAGATATATGTAAATATATATTTAAATTAAAAAAAATATTTATAAAAAATAAAAATGGATTATAATAGTATTTATACTTATATTAGTGTAGGGTTATTTATTCTTAGTGAAATATTACCATTTTTACCGTGTAATAGTAATGGATTTTTACATGGAATTGTAGATATTAGTAAAAAACTTTTACTTAAAAATGGAAATGATAATGATTCCGATGATGATATTCCAACTAGAAATAATAGTGAAAGAATTATAGAATTGAAGAAAAAATTAGAAGAAATTAATGTAGAAATTGAAAAAATTAATGATGAAGAAATAAAAAGTGAGGATAATTTTTCACAAGATGATTTTGGGGAAAATAGTAATATTGTATAATTATTTTTATATTTTATTAATATAAAAATGAATAAATATTTGGATTTAATTAAAGAAGCGTTAATTATAGGAATTATATTATCTATTATTGGAATTATATTATTATTTATTTTTGATAAAATTTTTAAAAATAGAAATTATTATGTTATGTTTTTAATGTTTTTTATTTGTGGAATTATTTTTCATTTTATATGTGAAATTTCAGGATTAAACAAATGGTATTGTAAAAATGGTGTTGCATGTAAAAATTCTATAGATAATATAACTTTAAAAAATTTTAATCCAGAAATTATAAATCCTGCATATATTAGAAATTATTAATTTATTATGGCAGGTGGTGTATAGTTTGGATCAAACCAAGAAAGAGTTAAATATCCCATTTCATATAATCCTAATAAAGGTTGTTTATATAATCCAGTTCCATATTTTACTGGACTATTAGTTGTTATACCACTACATAAACTTTGATTCATTGCCAAATAATTTGCTGCTAGTATATTAAAGTCACTAAATATACCAAAATTATCTTCAGTACTATTATTTGGAACAAAACTAGTTGATGTTGGAAAACGGGGATCATATTTACCACATGAATATTGCCATACTGTCCAAGGAATATTAACATTAGCAGAATTTGAATTGTTTGGTCCATAATATTGTCCAGTCATAGAACTAGATCCAGAACTAGATACATAAATCCATCCTGGCCAAGTTGTTGTTAAAGTTTTAACTGGACATGAAAACGTTAACAAATCAGTTTGTTTCAATTTAGTAGGAACTGTTGGTCCCTTTCCAGTTCTTACCTGTGCTCTAACACCCATATTATTTGAAAAGGGACCACTTTGTGTAGATAACATATATATTTGACCATTTACAGCACTTGGATAAAGAGTACCGGCTGATTTTAATATTTTTGATGTTCTACCTTGTAGTCCAGTACTACAATCTCGCCATATTATTGAACCATCTACACCTGCTTTAGTATTAGTTTGTTGAACTACTTTACTATAATCAATAAATGAACGATTAGTATTCCATGCAAATAAACCATGATATAAATCATATCTAGAACTTTCTAAACACCAACCAAGAGATGCAGCATCTGGATTTTGTCCACTTACTGGATTATATTGTTTTGAAATAAGCCATTGTGATGCTTTAGTCGGATCAGTTGAATTAGCGTATGTATTCCAAGGATTAAAATTACTATTATTAATTAAAGGTGATGCATCACCACCTATGAATTGTGGAACATTTCCGGCATTAAATGCAGTTATACTACTACCAGTACCTCCTGTGGAATTATATTTTACTGATCCTGTAGATGGATCTGCACCAGTTAATGTAATAGCGTTGGTTTGAATAGTTCCTTTATTGTCTATTGTGACATTATTACTTGTTAATACCAAATTATCCCATGCACCGTATGTATCATTAAAATTATCTGGAGCCGTAGGATTAGAAAGTGCAAGACTTTGATATGTATTAGTAAATGGTGCACCGCTTACTGAAGATGTAGCACCATTATTACCGTTATAAGCGTTAATAGGAGTTGTATTTGCACCCATAAATAATTGGGGACCGTCATTTACATCATAAATTTCATTAAAAACATATTGTGTACAATCATAGTTTTGAGAGCCCAGATATGTTAATGGTGCTACTTGATTTCCATTGTTCTGATCTTTTATCAATCCAAAAGTAGTTAAATTCAAAGAACATGGAATATTAAATGTACCATTAGTAGGCATATAGGTTCTAGGTGCTGGTGCAGTTAAATTTTGTTTAACATTCGGAGCCTGCCATAATGAAGTACCAGGTATTATAGTAGGATCTAATGTTGTTGATTGATTTATCCATTTATTCCATAATTGTTTTACAGTAGTATTAACATCTTTAGCTTGAACACTACTAAAATTCCATGTAGATGGTTGAGGAGATGAACCATTCAAATACTGAATATTTTGAAATGCATTACCTTCACTATCAGCTGTTATACTAGAAATTTGAAAATATTTACAATTTGATTGATTTAGATCATTTAAAGTCATAGCTCTAGTTGCTTTACCTTTAATTGAACCAAGATTGATATATAATCTTAATATTTGATTACAATAAGCTACATATGCAAACCAATTTTGCATACAATTCCACCCTGCGTTTCCAACTCCAGTATCTAGATTTGGTGGATTAAAATTTCCATCGTATGGAATACCATCTACTATGCTTGGAACTGAAGTAGGAGAAGTAGGAGTATTAGTGTATAAACTGCCAGTGTTATACATGGAACAATTAAACCACCATACTTGACCTGGATATTTACTTCCGTATAAATTTAATCCCATTTGTATCATATTAGATGTCGGAATAGTTGGATAGACCCCTTGAGATATTTCCCAATTTAATTGCATTAAAACCAAAAAAAATTTTATTAAAGGAGGAGAATAAAAACCACCAGTATTTTTACTATCTGCAAAATTTGCATTACAATTTTTTATTTGATAATATTGCTGATTACCACTACCTTGTAGTGTAGGTTTAAGTAATCCTTGTTCAACAGGATCTCCGTTGCAACCAAGATATATTTGACTTATATAAACTTGACAATTTTGTGTTTTTCCATTTATTGCAATATTTTTTTGTTGATTCATTTGATATAATACAAAACCATATATAATTTTTTGTGCATAAACAGTTGTTAAATTTGCAAAATTTGCAAAACTTCCTAAGGTTGAAGCGGGGCCAGCACCAACAGTATTTGGATTTGGAGAAGATGATGCTGGGCTTAGACTATCAGCTTTAAAAGGTAAACCTGAATAATCAGGTAATACTATATTTAATATAGTTGAAGACATTTTTTATTTATAATAAATAAAAAAAAAATTAAATTTAAAATCCTCTTTCTTTAGCCCATGTTCGAAAATGTTTTATAAAATCTGATCTTGGAGTTTTTGAAATTAAATTTTTTTTTTCCTTTCCTTTTTTTTCATAAATACATCTAAAATTTTGATCAATTTCATAAATTCTTAAATCTCCATTTACCTTTTCAAACATAATTAATATTTCACTATCTGCGGGAAGCTCTCCAAAACACCAAATTCCTTTCCAAATATAACCTTTATTACTTGGCATTTCTTTCAAATTTCTTATAATATAATCTGGAATATTATTACATTTATCTAAAAATTTATTGTATTCTTTTTCGATAAATCTATCATTATTATAATTATTTGTTATATCATAACTAGTTTTAACAAATTTTTTATTGTCTATATTTTGTTGTTGTTTTTCAGAAATTTTTTTTTGAATTTTATCATTTGTTTTAGAAATTTTTACTCTTTCTTGATTCATTTTTTCAATAAATTCATCATCATATCTACCACTTTCAATATCTAAAATTTTTTGTTCTAATTTTTTTAGATCATTTTCATGTGTTACTAATGTTCCTTTGAGTTTAGTTATTTGGTTCTTATCAAAAGCTGATAATGTTGTTTGTTTTTGTAATCTATCTATAGTTTCATTATTTCTTTTAATGTAACTTTTCAAATCTCTTATACTAGAATTAGTAATATTCTTTTCTCTAATACGCATTTCTTCCATTTTAAGTTATGAATGTAATTTATTTTCAAATATTTAAAAAATATTTTCAATTTTTTTATTTTTTTATTAAAAATTAATAAATAAATAAATAAAATGACTATTAATTTAAATGATTTGTATGATAAAAAATATATAAATGAATATGTAAGTAAAAATTTATTTTTTGGAGATGAAAATTTCGAAAGATATATTAGAAGTATAACAGATGAACAAAAAAGAAGTGAAGAATACGTAAAACAATTAGGATTTGGAGTTAAAAATAAAGCGATAGATGTTGATATAATAGGAACATGTTTTCATAATATAATCCAATCATCAATTACAAATGCATTAAGACCAACATTATATGAATGCATTATAAAATTGAATGATGAGATGTCAGAATATGGAAAATTTATAGTAAGTGGTGGAGAGGCATTTAATATGAATGTAACAAAAAATAATAGAAGAGTAACACCTGATATAGATACAAAATTTATTCCAATGTATGGAAAAATAGATGAAAAAAAATTTAAAAATATAGATGAGAATGAAAGAAAAATATTTTTTAAAAAATATTATGGTTTTACTTTAAATGCAACTGAACATATGTGGTATGTTGCATTGAATTCTATTTTAGATAAATTAAATGATCCAAATTTTTATGCTTATATGTATTATAATATTTTTGTAAAATTAGAAAATACTTTTGAATTTAAATTACTTCAAGTTAAGTTTAATAAACCTATAAAAGATGCTGAACCAATATTTATAAATATAGATGAAGGGATTAATAGAAATATATATGATGGAGGAGATGAAGATATAGATGAAACTTTTTTAGAAAAATTAAGAATGGAAGAAGAAAATTTAAAAGCAAAATTGATTGGAGAAATTAAAAATAATTATATTAGAATTTATGAAGAATATAAAAATAAATTAGAAATAGATAAAAAAAATAAAGCTCAATCATTAGAATTATATATGAATGAACAAAATTTAAAAAGAGAACAAATAATAAATTATTATAATTCATTAATAAATAAAGAAGAAGAAGAATTTAATAAAAAAATAAATATAACTTATAATCAATTTTTAGAAAATTTAAAAAAAGAAAATTATGATCAGGATGATGATCCATATGAGTTGTACGAAGATTATAAAAATAAATTAGAAATAGATAAACAAGGAATAATAAATCTATATAATCAGGAATTGAAAAAAAATATATATATATTAGAACAAGAGAATAAAAATAATAATGTTGTACAAGAATATTTATTAGATATTAAAAAAGATGAAGAAGAATATTTAAATAAATTAAATAAAATTGTAAAAACTTTAGAAGATGATATAAAAAAAAATGAAAATTATATAGATTATGAATATGAAATGTTTCAAGAATACATTGATAATCTAAATTTAGATAAAAAAGTAAAAGTAAAAGAATATAAAAAACTTTTAAAAGATTATCTTAAAAAAGTAGATAAAGAAAATGAGAATGTAGTATTAGAAAATTATAGATTAGCATTGCAAAGAGATGAACAAGAGTACGAAAATAAAATATTTGAGAAATATAAAAAATTAGAATTAGATTTAAAAAATGATATCAGACTTATGGAAGAATATATTAGAGAAGGTGATATTGAGAAAAAAATAAAAATTTTAGAAGAAAAAAATTTAAAAGTGAATTTGGAAAATTTAATAATTTATAATGTTAAAGAGCCTGAGTTTAAAGATTTACAGACTGATACTCCTTTTAAGAAAAGATTAACTATTTTATCTAAAAATACAGATGTGACACAAACTTTCTTTTTTGATATTCAATTATTTGCAGTAGATTTATATTTACATCAGTATTTATATCCAAGTTCAGAATATGAAGAATTTGGATTTTTAAAATTTACATTGAATAATAATTTAATTTCAGGTGTTTTAGATTTGCCATTTATGAAACCTGGACAGTTTGGGTATTCTATTGGACAACCTAGAGAAAATATAAGAATAAATACACAAATAGGTGAACAGAATATAAATTATAATAGCTCTCTAAATATATTTAATGAATATAAACCTAATAAAAGAAGTTTTTCGCTTTTGTATGCATCAACTTTATATTTAACAGAAGATATTAATGATTTAATTAAATATAAATTAAGGGCAAATAAATCTGAAAAAGATATCTTGAGACAAAAAATATTAGCTGATCCAAATAATATAATAAATTTTTTAGATAAAAATGATTATGACAATAATAACGCTAATATGGATTTAGATATACAAGTAGATCCAAATATGGAGATAGAAGAGATTAAAAATTCAAAAAATGAATTATTAAAAAATTACTTAGAAAATAATATTAATCCTTTAAAAATAAGTAAAATAATAAAATATACAGCTCCTCCGATAAATACTCCTTTAGGTAAAAATAAAGAAGGTCTAATTAATAATTGTTGTGATACAACACTTGAAGTTAGAATGGCAACAAAAGAAACATTTGATTATAAAACAGGTACTTGGAAAGAATGTTGCGATGAAATGTCAAATCAATTTGTTTTTAGAATTGATAGCAAAGAGTTAGGTTTAGGTTTAGGTTTTAGTAAAAATTCTGAAGAATATAAAAAATCTTATTCTACTATTTTGGATATTTTAAAATCTTTATTAACTTATACAAATAAATGGAATAAAAATAAAGATAATCCAAAAAATTTTATAAGTATAAAGAATGATTTGGGTAAGATGTTATATAATTATAATCCCGAATTAAATAATTGTGTTTTAACATCAACATTAATACAAAATATAAGAATATTTACCTATAATATTTTATACGATCCAAGAGAAGAATATCAAAATATTGGTGTAAAAATTGATAATAATTTATTAAGTCTTTATAATTATTATAAATCTATTGAAAATGTTGATAGTGCATGTAATTTATAAAATTTTAATTTATTAATTTAAAAATAATAAATTAACTTTTCCAAAATTCTTTATCAGAATTTAATAATAATTCTGCTACTTCATATAAATCATCGTCATTTTTTATATCTGTGTAGTATTTAATAAAATATTCATTAATTGCCATTTCATATAAAGAAAGTAATTTTTCATATTCTTCTTTATTTTTTATAGTTTCTTCAATATTTATAAATTTTTTATAAGTAATACTTTTTTCTAATAATTTATCATCGCTTATATAAAAATTTACTAAATCATTTAAATAATCATTTAAATGTTTTTTTATAAATACTAAATCTTTTTCTCTTAATTTTTGTAATTTAGTAATATTTGAATATGAATAATTTAAATTATATTCACATATATAACCAAATTCCTTAGTTACTTTATTTATTTTATTTACTAAATTATTAGCATATTTTTTAATTTCTGTTAAATTTATCTTTTCTGCTTCACAAAATTCAGCTGTTAACTCAATTTCTTTATTATACTTATCATACAAAAAAATACTTAATCCTATTCTATCTATTTCATTATTACTATAATCATGACCAGAACAATAAAAACCTAAAAATAAAGCTATTTCATCATCATCATTTACAGAATTTTTATTATCCATAATAGTTAAATCTACAGGATAGATTTTTTTATTTACTTCTTCACGTGAACTTTCAGATAGATAAACAAAAACTCTTTTAAAAGTTGAGTTATCTTCTTTTGTTTTAATAAAAATCGAAGTATTTTCGTTAATATAATCAACAATTTTATATAACTTCTTTATAGGATTTTTATCAAATCTCTGAAAATTACTTTCTTCGAATAAAAAAGCAGGACGAATACCTCTACAAACTAATAAAATATTTAATATTACCTCTTTATAATTTTTATATATTTTCATATCTAAAAGATTTTGAATTATATCATATAGAATTAGATTATCAGAACTCATTTATAATAAATAATTTATTATAAATTATAAATTTTTTAATTTTCTATATTTTTGAAAAAATTAACCATATCATCTTCAATAAAATTTATACAATAATGTACTTCTTTTAAAAATGATGATACGATTCTATTAGGTTCGGAAGTTAAAACTCTCATTTTTGCTTCTTTTGTACTTTCATCTCTAACAGGTGCCTGTAATTTTTCAATCCATCCAAAAGTATTATCTATTAAATTTATCATTGACTCTTTATAAAAAACATCATTACTTATCATTTGATGAAATAAATTTTCATCGAATTCAGAATATAATTGTTTATATGTTTTTGAGTCTTTTTTTAAAAATTTTGATAATCTATCTCTAATTTCTATATATAAACTGGTTATCCATTTATAATCGGGATTATTTGAATTTACAGTTTCATCTATCAAGTTGAAAAATGCTTTATTCATATTTTCATTAATTTGAATGTTAATTTTTTCGAAATCCATTTTTTATTTTTGTAAATATTTTTATAAATCTATAATATTAGCGTGCGTAATTTTATTAAAATAATCATTATTAGGTAATTGTACATTGTATATATTTATATTTAAATTATTTATATTAATATTAATATTTTTTATATCATTTTCTATTGATGTATAACTTTCTGTATCATCAGTTTCTGGAACAATAATATTTAATTTATTTATAAATGGTTCTATATATTTAATAGATGTTATATCTTTTTTCTTTATATATTGATAAATATCTAAGTATAATATATTATTATTTATAAAATTACTTATAGTTTTTATATGATCTTCTTTATGTAAAAGACAAGCATGTTCGATAGATAAAATTAAATCTTCTTCATCTAATAAATGATTATACTGTTTTATTAAACCATTAAGTATATTTATATTATCATCGCGAAGAATTATTCCATCAATTAAACCTAATAAAGAAGATGTATTATTATTATTTTTTGCATATAAAAAAATATCTTTTTTACATGTATTTTCTTTTTGAGAAAATATTACAGCATTATTATATTCTTCCATTTTAATTTAAAATTAAATTTTTTATTTATATTTCAATTTATTTTTAAAATATTTACAATAATAAATGTTAAATATATTATGGTGTAGAATATTTATAATAATCTTAGTAATAATAATAATAGTTTTTAGTATATTTAATAGAAAAAAATTTTCATTAATTTTTAATACACAACCATTTTCTTATGTTTGGGATGAAAAAGATAAAAAATTAATAAAACAGATTATTTTAAATGTTAAAGATTGTATGAAAATTTTAAATATAGAATTTTTCTTAATATATGGATCATTAATAGGTATTGCAAGACATAAAGGTTTTATACCTTGGGATGATGATATGGATGTATGTGTTTCTGAAAATGATTTTAATAAAATATTAGATAATAAAGAAATATTTATAAAAAATGGATTAGAGGTACATATTATTAAGAAGGCTTTTAGTAGAAAAAATTATATGATTAAAATTTTTAGTAAAAATGGAATTAAAATTGATGGAATAAAATGGACATGGCCTTTTATAGATATTTTTTTATATAAACAAAAGAATAATAAAATTATTTTTGATGCTGATCATTTTGATTATGAGTTTGATTATAAAGATATTTTTCCATTAAAAACAAATTTGTTCGAAGGAATATCATTTTCTATACCAAAAAATTTAGATAAAATTAATGATACTATATATGGAAATAATTGGGAGAAAATGTGTTATTCTTCTTCATATAATCATAGATTAGAAAAAGAACTTTCTGGAAGACAGTTTAAAATTGAATGTAAAAATATTAATTATAATATCGACGAAGAAATATTTAATAATGCTTGGATAATAAATCTAGAAAGAAAACCTGATAGATTAAAAAAATCATTGGAAAGATTGAACCAACTAGGAATAAAATGTAAAGTATGGAAAGCTACTGATGGAAATTCTGAAGAAGTTAAAAAATTATATGAAAAAATTCCTACACCAAAAAGATCTATTTATGAATGTGCGTGTAATTTGTCTCATAGAAAGTTATGGGAACATATTTATTCTCTAAATATACCTTATGGTATTATTTTTGAAGATGATATAACATTTTCAAAATATACTAATAAAGATAATTTATTTTCACAAATAAAAAATAGTCATGGATTTGATATAGTATTTTTAGGCTATTGTTATCCTAGTAATACAAATGTTAAATGTTGTGATCCACAAGCTGGTTCAGCATTATGTACGCATGCATATGTTATTTCACGAGAAGCTATTAAAAAATTATTAGAAACAGAAATAGATTTTACAATTCCTGTTGATGGATTATTAGGAAAATATTGTGAAAATAATTTATGTTTTTTAACTTATGATATTAATGATAAATATAATTTTGGTTATGGTCTTATAAAGCAAGATACAGACATAGATAGTGATATTGCAAATGAAAGAGGTATAAAATTATTATAAAATTAAAAAAAATTAAAAAATGTTTTTTAAATCTCAATGATATTTAAAAAATTAATTTATGAATAAAAATAATGATTAATGAACATAGAGAACTAAAATTGTTACCTGTAAATAAGAGTGTGTTATTTCAAACACCTTTAGAAACAGACAATGTTTGTGTTGTTAGAACAGGTGTTTATTCAGATCAAAATAATTCTTTTATTCACGCATTTTTAAGTGGATATTCAAAAGAATATTATAATTTGGAAACTTCTGAAAAGGATAAATTTATTTTAAAATTTAAGAAAACAATTTTTGATAAAAAATCTTGGAATAATGATAAAAAATATTTTAAATATTTTTCTAAAAATGTAAATGATACTTTCTTATTAATATATAAATTTATAGAAAAAGTAATAAAAGAAGATCAAGATGTTAAAGGAGAATTAAGTCGTATAAGTGATAAAATAACATTGAATATAATAAAAAATATAATATTAAAAAACATAAATTTGTTTGATTTAATGACAGAATTATTACCAATAGAATTATTAAAAGATATTTTAGATATAGAAGGATCTAATTTTTCTATAAAAATATATAAAGAAAATGTTTTATTTAATTTAAATAAAAATCTAGATGATATAGAAATATTTGATGAAATAGAGGAAAAAAGAGTTAAATTTATCAAAGATAATATAAACAAACTATTTATATTTATTTTAGATGAAATAGATGAAGATTTATTTAAATTTTATGTTAATAGATCTAAAATGTTACCTGAAAATAATATATTAAATATTTTGACTAATAAATTAAACAGAAATATTTATTTTATAGATTCAGATACAAGACTTCCAATTATGGTTGATAATAAACAATTATATGATAAAGAAAATAAAAATATAATTTTGTTAAAGATTAATAATAATTATGAAATTTTAGGTCAATTATTAAAGGGTAACAAAATAAAGAGAGAATTTGAATCAGAAGATTATTTAGTTTTACAAATAAATAAATTATTATTTGGTTACGAAAAAGATAATGATAATGAAAATAAGGATAATAAAGAATTAGAAGAAACCGAGAAAAAAGAAAATAATAAAACTAAGGAAACATATGAAAATGAACCTAATAAATTAGATGAAAATGAAACTAAGGAAAATGAGAAATTAGATGAAAATGAAACTAAGGAAACAGAGAAATTAGATGAAAATGAAACTAAGGAAACAGAGAAATTAGATGAAAATGATGAAACTAAGGAAACAGAGAAATTAGATGAAAATGAAACTAAGGAAAATGATAAATTAGAAGATATATTTAATTTAGAAGATGATGATTTTGAAATTCCAAAAAGAAAATATTCTATTAGCGATAATGAAAGTACGAGTAGTGAATATAATAAAGATGATAACGATGAAATTAAGAAAAATTGGTTTAATGATAGCGACGAAGATAGTGAAACAGACGATGAAGATACAGATAGTGAAGATACAGACAGTGATAAAAGTTCAACTGCATCATAAAAAAATAGTAATTAATTTATTTTAAAAATTTAAAATAAATTATAAAATAAATGAGTATTCAAGAAAATATAGGTAAAATATCATTAACATTTTTAGATGTTATAAATCAACTAAAAATTTATCATTGGCAAACATTGTCATATGCTCGACATAAATCAAGTTGTCAATTAATTAATGATATTTCAGAACTTACAGATAAAATTATTGAGACACTTCAAGGTTCTAAAAGTGTGAGATTATATATTCCTGAAGATTTTAATACTATAATATTATCAAATCAATCTGATAAAAATATTGTAGGATTATTAGAATATTTTAAAGTTTGGTTAATTGATACTTTTCCTTCATACTTAGAACCAAATGATACTGATATAATAAATATTAGAGATGAAATGCTTAGTAAAATTAATCAAACATTATATTTATTTACACTTAATTAATTTTTTTTTTATTATTATTAATAAATGAAAAAAGAAATAGTTTTTGCTTTTTATGTTATATTAATTATAATATTAACAATAATTGGATATATTTTATCTAAAAGTCATAGGCTTGAATATGCTTTATTAGGATCCTTAATAGGAGTATTATTATCATTATTTTTATGGGTTACTTGGGGTTATAAAAATGTTGATATTTAATTTTAATAAAATTTATTAAAATTTATTTTTTATCTTTACATTTAACTTTTTTACTTCTACTTTTTTTTTTAAATTTTTTTGTTTTTTAATAGAATGCAGTGTAAGAAGTTTCACTACAATATTTATTCCAAATATCTTTAGGCAAATCTTTTTTAGAAACTGTTGTTTTTGTTAACATGGTCCTTTTTAAAGAATATTCATCACTTGATAAAGTATTTTTATCCATTTCATCCATAATTTTTTCACAATATCTTTTAAATTTTTCACATTTTTTTTCTAGTACTGAAATCTGCAACTTTGTATTATACCAAGTTTCTAAAAGTTCATCTATATCATTTTTATCAATCATTTTTATAGAAATGCAATATTTTAAAATTGAATTTTATTAATTTATAAAAATAATATAAAATAATTTAAAAAATAATTTTTTAAAATTTTAACTTAGCATCTAAGTATTTTTTAACATATTAATTATTAATTTTGCTATTAATATTGACCATGCAATAACTATTATAACAATTAATTTCCATGGGAATATAGGACTATTACAATTAAAATATGTTGTTTTATTAGTATAACAATAATATATGTAGAATATTAAAAATATCAAATTTCCAAATAAAATAAGATAATTATTAATTTTTTCAGATATTGTGTTTAAATATGGATCATCCTTTTTTCTATTTGAAGTATTTGTTCCCTGAACACTCGTTATTTTTGCTGTCGAAAGAATAATTGTGTAATATATTGTAATAATTACTGCGCCAAGTATAGAAATACCAAAAGAGTTAAATGAGAATTTACCACAAAAATAAATAGAATAAGAGACATGTATAATAAAAATAATTATTGCTATTAATACCATATAAAGTATAGTTTTTCCAACATTATCATAATCATAATTCCAACATACTGTTGTTTTATCGTAATCTTCTGTTTCACAATTAGCCATTTTAATATAATTAAATATATTAAAATTAAAAAAATTCGTTTAAGCTTCAGCTTTCAAAAAATGAGGCTTGATATAGCTTTGAATTCTATAATAAGTTAATGGTTCATTTGCTTTTTTAGGATCATAATTTAATAGCTTAGAAAGTTTAGGATCAGCTAAAATTTGTCTCTTATCAGTAGGATTTTGTAAATTATTTTCCTTAATATAGTTGCAAATATATTTAGTTACATCGACTCTTGACTTAAGCTCATTTGCATTCCATCCAGTAAACTTAGCCATTTCGTTAGAAATCTTCACAGGTTTTAAGAAACCTGAATTAGTATTATTAGTAACCTTTCTATTTGAAGAATTACGTTGTTTAATAACTCTAGAATTTTGGTTTCTTAAAGTTTTTAATCTCTTATTTAAAGTTCTTAGAAACTTAACTCCTTTAGTTTTTGTAGCATTTTCTCTGATATTAGTAATTTCCGAATCAACCATAGAAATAATTTCATCAAAAGAAGCTAAAATACTTTCTTTTGTAGGAAGAACACGCTTTTTAGTTTCTGACGAATCTACAAGTTCATCAGTTGAATCTTCAACTGATTGTTCTACAGTTTCCTCGACAACCTTTTTAGGTTTCTTTTCCTTCTTTGTAACATCTTTTTTAGAGTTTTCTTTCTTAGTTTCTTGAACACTATCTTTCTTTGACTCCTTCTTATCCTTACTTTCTTTTTTTTCCTTCTTTTCCTTCTTAACTGGTTTTTCTTGTTGTAAAACAACTTCTTCTACAACTTCTTCAATAACTTCGGTAGGTTGGGTACTTTTCTTAGAATTTTTGATTGCCATTTTTATATAATATATCCTGTCTTTAAGTTAATTTTTTAAAAAATATTATTTTAAATTGAAATAAATATTAAAAAAATATTTTTTTTAATTTATAAAATTTAAAAAACTATAGGTTTTTGTTTATAAAAGTAATTTAAATAAATATATTTTTTTATATAAATGTCATATGTTAAATATAAAGATTTAGGAGATAAAGGAGATACAAAAAATAATGGAGATCCAGTAAGTGGAGGTAAATCAAAAAATAGTGAAAATGGAGGTAGTGGAAATGTTAGTAATAATGGTAACAATGATGATGTACATTCTTATGTTTTTGAAATTACAAGTTCAGAAGATAGAATAAAAGCAATTAATAGACATAAAATATGTGTGATTGATGTGTGGGGAGATTGGTGTCAACCATGTAAAATGATTACGCGACCATATGCAATTTTAGCTAAAAAGTATTATAGACCTGATTTATGTTTACTTGCAAAACAAGAAACTAAAGTAGAATATTTATCTGGTGGAGCTGAAGATGTTAAAGGTGTTCCAACTTTTCAATTTTTTAAACATGGAAAATACATAGGATCAATTGTAGGAGCTGATGTACCCGCAGTAGAAAAGAAATTATTGGAATTATTATCTAATTAATTTTAATTATAATTAATTAAAATTAAATATAAGTAAAATCGCCAAAACGATTTAAAACTTCTTCTTCAATATTATCTCTATTATTTATAAAATCAATTTTTATATTATTATTATTGTCTTTTTGAATAAATAATATTGTGGGAAATCTTGTAACATTTCCATTTTTAACGAAATTATGTACATCAGATGGAATACTTTGATCAAGAATTGGAATTCCATTACTCATATCTATTATTCCAAAATCATAAGAATTCTCTAGTTGTTTTTTAAATTTTTCCCATGTAGATTTATACATTTTAGAATAACCACACCATTCGGCAAAACAAAATAAAAATAGTCCTTTTTTATTTTGTTTTTTATTTGGAGTCATTGTTGGATATTCAGGTGACATTGTAGGATAACCTGGAGTCATTGTTGGATATTCAGGTGACATTGTAGGATAACCTGGAGTCATTGTTGGATATTCAGGTGACATTGTAGGATAACCTGGAGTCATTGTTGGATATTCAGGTGACATTGTAGGATAACCTGGAGTCATTGTTGGATATTCAGGTGACATTGTAGGATAACCTGGAGTCATTGTTGGATATTCAGGTGACATTGTAGGATAACCT
>Ga0214923_10000851_pt1 | contig 45009 bp, 30 predicted proteins | sample LL1510_MetaG_FD_177993 | JGI IMG/M metagenome (GOLD analysis project Ga0214923, IMG submission 177993) | Freshwater microbial communities from Lake Lanier, Atlanta, Georgia, United States - LL-1510 | ecosystem: Environmental > Aquatic > Freshwater > Lake | place: USA: Georgia | collected... | reverse complement strand
TTACAACTAGAACAATCTAAAATTTTTACTTTGTTTATCTAGAAAGTTTTTAAAAAGTATTATTCCAGTTACTATTACAACTAGAACAATCTAAAATTTTTACTTTGTTTATCTAGAAAGTTTTTAAAATATATTATTCCAGTTACTATTACAACTAGAACATCTTGATTTTTTTACTTTTATGTACTGGAAAGTTTTTAAAAAGTATTATTCCAGTTACTATTACAACTAGAACATCTTGATTTTTTTTACTTTGTTTATCTAGAAAGTTTTTAAAAAGTATTATTCTAAATCGATTACAACTAGAACAATCTAAAATTTTTACTTTTATGTCCTAGAAAGTTTTTAAAAAATATTATTCCAGTTACTATTACAACTAGAACAATCTAAAATTTTTACTTTGTTTATCTAGAAAGTTTTTAAAAAGTATTATTCCAGTTACTATTACAACTAGAACAATCTAAAATTTTTACTTTGTTTATCTAGAAAGTTTTTAAAATATATTATTCCAGTTACTATTACAACTAGAACATCTTGATTTTTTTACTTTTATGTACTGGAAAGTTTTTAAAAAGTATTATTCCAGTTACTATTACAACTAGAACATCTTGATTTTTTTTACTTTGTTTATCTAGAAAGTTTTTAAAAAGTATTATTCTAAATCGATTACAACTAGAACAATCTAAAATTTTTACTTTTATGTCCTAGAAAGTTTTTAAAAAATATTATTCCAGTTACTATTACAACTAGAACAATCTAAAATTTTTACTTTGTTTATCTAGAAAGTTTTTAAAAAGTATTATTCCAGTTACTATTACAACTAGAACATCTTAATTTTTTTACTTTTATGTCCTAGAAAGTTTTTAAAAAATATTATTCTAGATTCAATTACAACTAGAACAATCTAAAATTTTTACTTTTGTGTCCTAGAAAGTTTTAAAAAAATATTATTCCAGTTACTATTACAACTAGAACATCTTAATATTTTTGTAAAAAATATCATGAACCGACACAATTTCAATTTACCCAATAGGTTTAATGAGTGAATTTATTAATGTTTTTTTGATTCATGACATCCCAAAGGCTTTAAGGATACCGCACATAAACTGTCAAAAGTTTTCGGAAGTTTTCGTAAAATTCACGAAATACCTCTTAAAAAACTAGAATTATCCAATTAACATTTTAACATTCGTGATGATTACGAAATATTTCCGAAAGCTTTTGAATGTAGTATGTAAATACACTAGGAATGTTTTTAAAAAGTATTATTCTAAATCGATTACAACTAGAACAATCTAAAATTTTTACTTTTATGTTCTAGAAAGTTTTTAAAAAGTATTATTCTAGATTGATTACAACTAGAACAATCTAAAATTTTTACTTTTATGTCCTAGAAAGTTTTTAAAAAGTATTATTCCGGTTACTATTACAACTAGAACAATCTAAAATTTTTACTTTGTTTATCTAGAAAGTTTTTAAAAAGTATTATTCCAGTTACTATTACAACTAGAACATCTTGATTTTTTTACTTTTATGTCCTAGAAAGTTTTTAAAAAATATTATTCCAGTTACTATTACAACTAGAACAATCTAAAATTTTTACTTTGTTTATCTAGAAAGTTTTTAAAAAATATTATTCCAGTTACTATTACAACTAGAACAATCTAAAATTTTTACTTTTGTGTTCTAGAAAGTTTTTAAAAAGTATTATTCCAGTTACTATTACAACTAGAACATCTTAATATTTTTTACAAAATATCATGAACCGATACAATTTTAATTTACCCAATAGGTTTAATGAGTGAATTTATTAATGTTTTTTTGATTCATGACATCCCAAAGGCTTTAAGGGTACCGCACATAAACTGTCAAAAGTTTTCGGAAGTTTTCGTAATCATTACGAATGTGAAATTGAATAATTCTAGTTTTTAAGAGTTATTTCGTGAAATTAACGAAAGCTTCCGAAAACTCTTGAATATGGTATGTAAATACACCTTGAATGTTTCTAAAAAGTATCATTATGGATTATGTAATACCAACATATAAAAAAAAATTGATTATTGATAGATTTATATTAATATTATAATTTTACATAAATGTTTGGAAAATTTATTAAAAATGCAAGTAAATATATTAAAAATATTAATACTAAAAAAGTTGTTATTTCAGGCGCCGGTGTCGGTGCATCATTAATGGCATACGATAGTTTTGTTTTTATGAAACAAACAGCAATAAGTGAGGAGTATGGTATTGATTTTAGAAAATATACAACTTGTGAAGAGTCATTTTATTCATATATTATGAGACCAATCAGAAACATAAAAGACTTTTTTTGGATTAATGATATTCATCACAAGTTGATAAAAGGAAAATTAGATCATTATGATGGTAAATACCGTAGTTTCGCTAAACATGAGTATACATTTTTAAATGATTATCCATATCCTAAAAGATTTTTGGATGCCATTGAATGTGGATCATTAAATCCTAGAGAAGAATGGCTTGAAGATGTGTTCTTTGAAGAATTTGAAAAAAATACTAAAAATGATGTTGATTATAGAAATTTATATACAACCAAACAATTGCAAATTTTGGATATCTTTAGCAAAAATCCAGAACATTATAAAAGTAATTTTAATTTTGTTGAACGATTATTGTGCTATGGATCACGAAGATATGAAAAACAACCTGTATACTTTAACACTATTGAATGGTGTTTGTCTAAAGCAATAGAATTCCCGGAATATATATATTTATCTGGTGATACTATATCAAAATTACCATCAAAATATTATAACCCAGATAACATTGGAAACTTTGGAGATGAAAATAAATTTAAAAATATTGTATTGTGCAAGAATAAAACGTATTTATTGAAAGTACTTGAGTATTATCCAGATTATTTTACAAATTACTATAATAATTATGGAACCAATGCATACGCCGAATATTTTATTCATAAATTTATTAAATCAACTAGATATTTTGATACTGGTAGTACATTAAATCTAATTTTTAATAGTTTTCCACATAAAATGCAAGTGTACATTGCTTCCCAATTATTCGCTAAAGCTAAAGATAAAATTAATACTTTTCTTCAAAAAGAGAGTAATTTAATTGAATGCTTACAATATTTAAATCGATCTGGATATGATATATATTATCCTTCAATAAAAGTTTTGACAGATATTGGCTACCGTAAAAAAACTATAATTGAATTAATTGAAAATGGACATTATCAAGTAGAGAAATATAAATTTCGAGATGACACATTGGACGAAATTATTAATAATACTAATAATAGTAACATCTCTATTGAAAAAGTATTAATGAATCAGAAAAATTTAAAAAGTGATATTGTACAAAAGTTATTTATTTCATATGCACAACAAAATCCACTTGTGACATGGATAGAACACAATAGTTTTATCAAAAAATATCAACCAAAGTATCATCAAGAAATGTATAATTAAAAAAAACAAACAAACAAACCTCTTCAAAAACTTTTACTGTCACTAACATATTGATTACTCTAGGGTTTTACATAAGTAAATTACTAATGTTTTTTTAACTCATGAAACCCCAAAGACACAACACCCCTTTAAGACCGGACATAAACTGTCAAAAGCTTTCGGATGCTTTCGTAATCACCACGAATGTTATTTTTATTAAATACTTTTTTTTCTAGGATACATCGTAAATTTGACGAAATATTTCCGAAAGCTCTTGAATGTCGTATGTAAATTATACTTCTCTACCATTGTAAATAGTATTTAATTGCCTATTGACTCTAATAAATGTAGTACATTTAGGAATATCTTTAATTTTTTTTGCTCCTATATATGTCATAGTCGAACGAATACCACCTTGAATATTTAAAATAGTATTTTCAACTGGACCTCTATACTCAATTTTAACAGTTTTACCTTCACGACTCCTATATTTAGCTACACCACCACTATATTTATTCATTGCAGTATCTGAACTCATACCATAGAAGATTTTCCAACTTTTAATAGTATTTCCTTCTGAATCAGTATCCTTAATTAATTCTCCACCAGATTCAGTATGACCAGCAAACATTGAACCACTCATAACAAAATCAGCACCTGCTCCATAAGCTTTAGAAAAATCACCAACTACTTGAAGACCTCCATCACTTACAATATGAGCATCCAATCCATGAGCAGTATCAGCACATTCTATAACAGCACTAAATTGTGGCATGCCTATTCCAGTTTGTTTCCTAGTAGTACAACAACTACCACTACCAATACCAACCTTTACAATATCTACTTTGCCATTCATTACAAGCTCTAATACACCCTCAGATGTACATACATTTCCCGCAATTAATATTTTATCCGGATATTTTTCCCTAATTTCTTTACAAGATTCAATAAATTTAGACATATACCCATTCGCAACATCAATACAAATAAATTTCGGATTTATATTTTTAACTATCATATCCAAATTTTCTAAATCTTTTTCACCAATCCCAGTTGAAACCGCAAAATAATTTACATCCAACCCAACATTAGCCAATTCATCATATGTATAATATTTATGCAAACAAGTTAATACTTTATGTTTTTGCAATTCTAAAGCCATCTCAATTGTCCCAGTTGTATCCATATTACTAACAAAAATAGGAACTCCAGTCCATGTATGCGGTGAATATTTAAATTTAAATGTTCTTTCAAGAGAAACTTCTGATCTAGAAGAATATTGGCTTCTTTTTGGAGTAATTAAAACATCAGTAAAATCTAATTTAATATCATCAAGTATTTTCATTGTATTTACCTGAGTAATAAATTAAAAATCTTAAATTGATTGTTTTGAGTACATTACAACCCTAAAAAATTGATCATAATTATATTTTTTTATTTGCATTATCAAGATTTTAAATGACATTCAAAAATTTTTGCAAAACTGCAATAAATTATGTAAAAAGTAATATGGGAAAAACATTACTTGTTAGTCATGTCAGTGCATTTATGGCTTATGATAGTTTTGTTTTCAGGACACAAACATCTCCATATATTTATTCAAAAAATCCAAAAACACCTGAAAAATATGATAGCGACTCATTATATTCTACGATTATGATACCAGTTCGTGAAATCAAAGATTATTTTTGGATTAATTCTATTCATTATGGATTACTGAAAAGTTCATATGGTAAAGATGATATTGAAATTACAAGAGATCAATATTCTAATTTTTTGAAACATTATCCTTATCCAGAAAAACGTATGAAAGACATACGTAAAGGACTGTTTTATCCCAGTACAACATGGATTGTTAAAGAATTTTATCACGAGGAAGAAGAAAAGCGTTTTAATTATTTTGGAAGAGGTCATAGATATTCTGACAGACAACTAGAATTGTTACAGATTTTTGAAAAATATGATCATTATAGAAACCATCCAACATTTGTTAAATATCTATTAAAAAAACAACTTGAACTTGATACTTTTGACCAAGATTACAAAATTATTAATTGGTGTCTCGCTATGGCTATAAAAAACTACGATAGTAACATATTAACCTTTTCTGAAGAAGATCAAGAACATATGCATGATTTACCAAAATATTTTTGCAATCCAGATAATATTATTATACCTTGGATACATGATTGGAATTCAAAAACAAATCAAAATATTGTATTGTGTTCCAGTAAAAAATATTTTCAAAATATGATGAAACATCATCCAAATTATTTTGAAAAATGGGTCGATAATTGGATGGCTGATGGCAGATCAACAAATTATCCTTTGTGTCCAATAACTATTCTATCTAAGTCAGCAACTGATGAGTCTTTTAGGAAATTTTTGTTGGATAATTATGATAATTTTAGTGTTAAAGTAAAACAAATTATTGCATTTGCATGTTTTTTTGAGATGTACAATCTTTATGACAATATCGATCCAAAAATCAAAAATTTCCTAAAAGATGAAAAAAATTTAATTGAGTTTCTGGAAAGTAGAGTGGCAAACATGTACAAACATCGTATTACAGTAGAGTCATTGCGCAAAATTGTAGATAGTCAATATGTTTTAAATAAGTTAATTTTGGAAGGTCATTATCAATTACAAGGTGATTCAGAAATAAATGATGAAATTTTATCTAAATTTTTACAAACCTATGCTGAAACATTATTGAAGACTCAACACAATCTAGGGAATAAAACTGTACGCACTTTACTAATCGCTTACGAAAAAAGAAATTTTAATATGACTAAAACGGAATTAGATCACTTCATCAAGACATATCAACCAAAATACTTTAAAAGCATATATGGAACACATCAACAAAGAAGCTGGTAAAGAAACAGACCCAAAAGGACATTAAAAACTATCACTAAAACAATAATCTAAATCTTAATGAAAATTATTAATTTTTTTATATTAAAATCTTATAAATTAATAAGATAAGAAGAATTGTAACAAATGTCTAAAAAATTAAAATATTGTGAATGTCAAGGACCAGAATATCAAGGATGTTTGCCAATATCAAATGGTTTATATGCATGTTATAAAAAGAGTGGAGAAATAGATCATAAAAAGGGGTGTTTAGGGGAAAAACAAAAAGGTAATGATAATGTAGAAGGTTGGACAAAAGGGTGTCAATCTCTAACGTATGCTGAATTAAAAGATAGAGTTACTAAATGGTGTGGTAAATTATTACAAGAAGGTGTCTATGATCAAGAAGATTACCAAAAATGTCTCAAAAATTTAGATGTTGGAACTATTGATGATGGTTCATATCTAAGTGATTTAGATCTAGATAAAGGCAAAGAAGTTGAACATTTATATGGTTATTATCAAGTAGGTCGTAACAAATTAAATCCAATTGATCCATCAAAAAAAGTAATCGAAAATGATTATCAAAAAATGCTTATTCAACATGGTAAAACTAATTTTTTTTTAATAGCAAATGGGGATGGTGATATATCTCTTTCCGCAAATCCAGAAAAATTTAATGAAAGAGATTGGCAAATAGTTGATCTAGGAAAAGATCAAAATTACGCCTTGAGATCTAATTATGGTAGATATTTAATAGGACAAGATACTGATACAGTAAAAGCAAATCGAGATCAAATGAGTCCATGGGCACAATGGGTGATGGAGCAACATGATCATCAATATGCATTTTATTCAGTGATTCATAAAAAATATTTAACAGTTGCACACGATCAAGTTGTGTTGAGAGATGGTTGGAATGATCTTAATTTGTGGAATGTAACACCTAGAACTGAGGTAAAAGGAGGATTTCTAGGTAATTTTAATAATTCTGAAATGATTTTGCAAAAGGATAATCTATTAAGTGATTTGACTACTTTTAACACGAATAGAGTTGAAAATCAAACCAAATATCTCTCTTTGACTGAGAAAAAGAATACATTAAGATGGTTACGGGATAAACAGAAACAATTTATGTTGAATATGAGTACTAGAGTTAAAGATAAATTACTAAATGAAAATAAAAAATTAACAGATGATATGGAAAAACTTGATGGTGATAAAACAAAAGAAATTCAAGTTCATGATGCAAAGGCTAAAAAAATATTAAATAAAGACCCAGAAACGAATTATCAATTCCAAAGACAAAGAGAACAAATTGTTGCTAAATTTGATTCAAGACAAGACGAATACAAAAATAAAATAGCAAACAACAAAGATAAACTAGATGATTTAAACAAATATATGGAAGAAGTAAGTGATTATTTTACTGTCATAAAAGAAAAAGAAAGTGAAAAATTTGGTGAATTAATAGCTAAATATTATAAAATAACCGAAGAATGGAAAAAGAAATCCGCAGAGAAAAATAAAGAAATTACTGAATGGATCAAAAAAATTGGAGATGACAACAAAAAATTAGAAAATGAAATTGATGGCGCTAGAAATGAAATCAGTATTCAACTAGAAGATATTAATAATATACACCTCAATATAGAAAATGATCCATCACCAAATGATTTTAAGGAAGTGGGTGATATTAATCAAACGATTAGAGATGGTCAAGTAGATAGATTAAAGAAAGAATTTTATATTATGATATGTATAATAATAGCTATAAATGTTTTAATAGGTTATTTAGGATATCATTTAATGAACAAATTATATTAAAATTTCATATTAATACATGTGTTTGAACTAGTGAATATGTCACCACGTTCTTTTGTTTTCAGAATTAAATTTTGTAAATAATAGTTACCATATATATCTGGTACTATTATCATCGTAATAATAATATTTTTTAACCCTCCAGATAAAGAAAATATTCCAGATTGCTGAAAAGTGCCATATAAATTTATTAAAATAGTACCATTTAAACTAGGCTGGAAATTTAAACTATTTGCTGGAATATCAATATTTTTAATATTAGACGATAATACCAAATAATTAAGAGAATCTATTGGACCAACTATATTATTTTCGTTATGTGATATAATAGTATTGGGGAGAAATACGGGTGATAAATCATATGGATTATGATTATACGTTTGAACAAAATAATAAGCAAAATTGTAAGCGATTTGTTCGAAAGTCATATTGATATTTTAAAAAGAAAATTAATTTTAGATTTATTCTTGAAAATTTATTTTTAACTATTAAACCAAAAATATTATATTACATATATGTAATAATGCGCAACCACGCCAATTCTAATAAAACAAAAAAATTAAATAAAATATTGAGAAAACCATCTAAATTTTCTAACAAAAAGAGAAAAACTCTAAAAAATAATATTGGTGGAGGTTTTTCATGGAAACCCTTTGGGAGGGTTCCTCAAGTCGTTAAACAAGTCGTTAAACAACCCAATAAAGAGATATCATACCCTCTACATATTTTACAGGATATAAATAATACTAAAACAATGAACACTACACTTACATCTTTTCTAAAAGGAAATCTTGCGTATAAACCAAACAATGAAGATTTATATGTTGATTTTAAGATTATGATGTCTAACCTATTGAACGAAATATTTCATAATCAAGTAGTGTCTGATACACCATTTAAAAATATTATGCGTTTAGTGTCTGTCGCAATAAATTCTTATTATGTTAATTATTTACCAAACCACCGCGTTGCAAAAAATGAAATAGAAATATATGAAAGTCATAAATTTGGAGTTGTAAGGTCTAAAAATTGTATTGAATACGGATTAGAAAATGATGATGTATTAAAATTAGAAACTGGTTTATTAGAAAAAATCTATAAAGGTAATAATTTTGAGGGTGTAATAGAAACTAAATATTATGAAAATTCTCATCAACAGTTTTATATTAATCGTGACAATGAAAGCATACAAACTAAAATTAAAATACCACACGTTACACCACTGAGTTTCAAAAAAACAGAAGAAAAAGAAATGCTCGATCTTTTACAAAAAAAAAAAAATCAGTATTATAATCATCAAAACGCCCTTTACTCAGGCGATCCTAATAGGTATAATCCGATATATTTTTTGAAATTCAATCGAAACATCGATTATCAACGTTATATGTATCCAGAAATGCATATAAGGTTTGAGCGTCACTTTGATCACATTAATGATAATTTTGAAATATTAACTGTGAATACTAATTATAACAAGCCCATAGAATTATCAAAAATATTTTACATGATTGATGAAAACGAAATAAAGAAACTTTTAAGGGGTCAGTTTTATTTTCATGATCGTGATATTGGTGTAATATACAATAAGTGGCCATTTCCATTTCTTCAATATTCAGAATATTATCGATGCATTGAGCATACTAACCCCACAAATTTCCCCGAAATATTACCAATATTAGATGATTTATTTAAAATAGCGATTGATGTGGATCAATCAGGTGATAATAAAAAAATATATGACAGAATAACAGCTGCTATTAAAATTTATTATTGGATATGCAACGCTTGTATTCATTTCAATGGTGATGTTCAAATCGCGGAAATAATCCTAAACGCACTAATTAAGTATATTACTAATAATTCAGATATATATATTGGGAATCAAACTCGTTATAAACCATATCTTTTATGTATTTTGGAACCAGATGATGAATATTTTTGCGAATATTTCTTTTCCAATTGCATTGTCGAAAATGATAAAGAGAATATTATAGTTTTATATAATGAATACATAAAACTCAATATAGCAACAGCCCATGAGAGAATTTGTAAAAAATATAAATTCAAAGAAAAAGACTGCAACCGACTTAGTTTTACAAAAGAAGGTAAGTCGACAGGACCAATTTGCAAATTTGTCGATGATAAGTGCATACCAAATCCAAATACAAATACAAATTAAAAAGGAGATTCTTTAGATTTATTGTCACTAGACATATTTCTTTTTCTTAATAATTCATTTTGTTCTTTTAATAACATATTTTGTTCTTTTAATAATACCAAATCATCATTTGTTTTTTTTGTTTGATCCGGACTGTTTGAACCTTTCGAACCAATTAAATAACAACTCGCATTATAAATACTGTATCCTGTATTAGATGCAACCCACCATAATGTACCTACAGTAAGATCTAATGTTCTATAAATAGTCCAATCTATAATAGCTCCAAAAACCATAATTGTTTATTTACTTTTAAGTTTGAAAAAATTTCTAAATCAATTTTATAAATGAAAGGATACCTCATAACAATTACTGGAATATCATCATCTGGTAAAACTATTACATCAAATTATTTACATCAAATTATTAATCAGGAATTAGTCGGAAGCAAAAAGCAATTCAAAAAACCATTTTTATTATTTCATCTTGATGATTTTACAACATCATTACCTCAAAAATATCGCCTAAATGAACTTGAAAAGAAAAATAAAAAACTTAATTCAACCTCACCTGAATTAATAGTGTTATATCAAGGTATTACACAATCCATTAAAACTTTTTTAGATTTAGGATTTAATGTTATTTTTGAGGGAGCATATGGATATTTAGTGCATAAATATATTCAAGCTAGCATTCCAAAAATAAGTATTGAGACTAAAAATTTTAGTAAAATTGGAGAGGAATTATATTATAAGAGATATGATATTAGATTATTAAGATCATTAAAAGGATTAATAGAAAATGAGAAAAATAGAAAAAATATAGATGGAATGGCTGAAGCACAATTTCATGATGAAAATTATCAAAAATTTACTAATAGTGATTTTGATATCAATGTTAAAACAGATGGATTAACTCCTGCCGAAATTGTTGCAACAATATTCAAAGATTTTCGCTCCAAAATTTAATAATTCATTTTATTGTTTGATCTTAAATTATAAGTCGTAACTTGTTCTTGGTTTTGTTCTTGTTCTTCTCCCACTTGTTGAATATTCAAACTTAATCTAGGTTTTTTAGCAATATCATTCTTATTTTTAAAAGGTTTAACAGTAACTTTAGGGGTTGTTTCAGTAATACCACGATTAATATTGTGTAGCGTTTGACGTTTTTCTTTTCTTTGTTGGTTACGGTTAATAGCATTAATTTCCCGTTTAATTTGATTAGCTACATATGAAACAGGTTTGTCTTTAGTGAGTTTTGCGGCTATTTGTCGTATATGATTAGGGGTAAAAGATTTACCACGGTAACGATGATTTTGTGTATTGAGAGCATCGGCAATTTTCTTAAAATCACCTCTGGCAATCTGATTCTCATTCAAATACGATTTAACAAACTTGATAACTACTTGTTCACTCTTTTTCTCTTTCAATTTACGAACATTATTTTCCCTATAAACTTTATAACCATATGGAACTAAACTACCAGTATATCCACCTTTAGCTTTAATATTTTTGATTGATTCTTTAATTTTCTGACTAGTTAATTCAGAATGAAATTGAGAATTAGATAAAGCTTGTCGTGCATTGTGACGTGCCGCAGGTGTATCATAACTAATTTCATCTAGAATTGATCTTATAAAAACACCATTTTGTGATAAAGTATCTAGAATTTGAATACCTTTTGTGGCATCACGAGAAAATCTGGAAAAATCAGTGAAAATGAGATAATCACCAGGTTGAATATTTTGTAAAAGTGCTTGTAATCCAGGTAATTTATCAGGATTTTTAGCGGAAATACCATCATCCATTTCGACCATAGCAATTTCTAGGTTATGTTGAAGACAATAATTAAAACAAGTATTTTTTTGATAATCCAAACTGTGATTGGCAGTTGGGAAATTTGAACAATAATTTTGAAAAGAACTAGACGCTAAACCAGGACCAAACGAAACTACATCACCAGCCTGTTGAGCACAATTTTTAAAAGCATTTTTAGTATTTTCCTTATTGGAACAACGTAATTCTATAAAGGCTTTACCAGTAGTACCACTCGCACTCACAGGTTGCGCGTTATTACTAAGATTAATAATAACGTTACCATTAACGTTACCATTAACATTCAGATTGCCATTAAGATTAGCATTAAGATTAGCATTAAGATTAGCATTAAGATTAGCATTAAGATTAGCATTAAGATTAGCATTAAGATTAGCATTAAGATTAGCATTAAGATTAGCATTAAGATTAGCATTAAGATTAGCATTCATTAAACGATTATTTTGAACAGTCGCATTATGTAACTGAACTTGTTTTTGAAGCTCATAACGTTGGATTAATGTGTGATTAATATTATCTTGATCAACCCATTCATCTGGATATTGACTATCACTCCAACGAACTAAAAATTCTTTTCTGGTACCAATGACACGATCATCTAATAAAGCATTAACTTCATAACAATCATTTTGGTTTAGTGTAGGTTGTGGTGCAGCTACACTAGAATTAATATTAAATGTATCAATCAAATCATCCTCATAATCCGAATCTGACTCAGATAAAGCAACATCATTAACAATTTTAGAAAGTAAATTGTTTAAAGGGTTTCTGTGATTTGACATTAGTACTATTAGTAATGTTATTATTTAATTGATTAATAAGTAATAAAAAAATTAATCTTTATATAATTCAATTTTTTTTAGATAGCTTATGGCTCACTGGATAGATGAAAGAATTCTAACTTGTTGTTCTATTTTTTTATGATTACTCTTTAATATTACTTCAATACCTTTAATTGAATCATTAATTTCCTCATCACTTGATGCTTTTTCAATTCTCTCAAAAAAGCCGAGGATTATACTAATATCATTTTTATCCCATACCTCTTTCAATATTTGATGTAATTTAATATCATCTAATGTTCCCTCAGAATTAGGATCCTTAGCCAATGATAAATCTTCTTTTTTAATACCATTCAGTATATCAATATAAGATTGAACAGCATCCGCTTTTCCAGTCTTACCATAAGTCTTTTTTAACATTTCTAGACCCTGAATAGCTAATTTAATGATTGTTTCAATAGTTGGATCATTTGAATACCAATCAACAGCTTTGTGTAATGTTTTAGTTAAATCTCTTAAATCATTATAACTATCACGTTGATATGTTCTAATAATTCCTTGAACAATCCAATGAGATGGTTCAGTAAAATTAATATAATTTGATTCTAAACTGAGTTTAGTCCCTTCTGGTTTTTTTGATAAAATAGCCAATTTAACTAGAGTCGATAATGGATCTAATCTCGGATTTTCTTTAGAAGGAATATTTAATTTCCCGTATAAATATGTAGCCATATGATATGATTGTATACTTATATTGTAAACCATATTTCAATTTTATTTTATATTTATGAATATGATCACCTCGTTTACTTTTGTTATTTGATAAAAAATCTGTTTATTTAACTACTTTTCTAGATCAAATCTCTTTATTTATAAGATCCCATACTTTATATGATATTCTTGTATAATTATGAGTACCATCAATATTAATTAAAGTACCACCAAATTCCTCAAGTATTTTAGCATTTGTATAATCAACTATTTCATCTTTAGGGCTATGTAAAATAAACACTTTAGCATCTTTATTATTTTTTTTTAACTTTTTCAAATATTTTTTTGTTGAAAAATCATTCCATGCCAATATTGATATCATTTTCAATATAAACTTTGAATCTCCAACAAAATTTCTAGCAACATCCGAAATAGAAGCCGGTCCAGATTGTAATATAACTTTATTTATACCCATTTTCATAGCACAATAACAAGTTATAGGTACTCCTATAGATTCACCATATAATATAATATTATCTTTATCATAACCAGTATCTATAAAATGTCGTATTACAGTTTTACAGTCTGATTGTAGAGTTTTTTCCGTTAAAACCCAATATTTATTTGTTGTTGACCCAAATCCACTATAATCATAACAGAAAATATCAGCATCAAAGTTTCGTCCTAATTCTCTAATTAAATTATATCGATCTAGAACACATCCAGCATTTCCATGACTAACAATAATAATCCTTTTTTTTATCTTTTTTTCATTTTTGAGAAGCCAGCCATGAATAAATTCATTATCACTATTTTTCTTATAAATTTTAACATCCTCAAAATTAGATAAATCAACACCAACATCATTTAATAAACTCACCAAACATTGCGTTCGATCTGGTTGGAAATATATTTTTGATTTAATCCACACTAGTAACATATATGCAACTAAAAATACTATTAATATTAACATTAATATTAACCCAAAATTATTAATATTCAATTTTACGAATGACATTATAACTATAACTACTATACTTTCACACACTAGAAAGTTTTAAAAAAATATTATCGCATATTATCTCATCCATAATACAGATTACAAATTCATTAAATACCACAACGATATAAAATTGAACTATAATTATTATAATCAAATAATATAATTTGCACATGACTCTAACTTATCATCAATTTATTAAAAACTTTGAAAAAGATTGTATTTTTATGACATGTCTGAATAATGAAATGAATAATAATGGTTTTCAATATAAAATAGGATTAAATGAAGATCCATACTTTTGCCCATCATCTCCATGTGAATGCAACCCAGATATAGGACACTTATATTTTAGAAAAAAAGAAGACCTCGAATGTATATATTCTGGTCTCAATATTTGTATCATTGAACTATGCGAAGATGCTAAATTTTGTGTGCACCCACGAAACAGTAAGATATATATAACTAATAAATTTATAATTAAAGAAATACTTCCTCAAACGGAAGAATTATGTAAAAATGCTGTTAAAGAATATGGATTGGCACTAAAACATGTTAAAAATCAAACTGAAGAATTATGTAGGATGGCTGTTTTACAAAATGGATTGGCTCTACAATATGTTCAAAATCAAACTGAAGAATTATGTAAAATTGCGGTTCAAGTGAATCATCCTTATCATAAAGATTTAGTCGCCCTAAAATATGTTAAAAATAAAACAGATGAGATTTGTAAATTAGCTGTCGAGAAAAATGCTATGGCTCTAGAATATGTTGAAAATCAAACTGAAGAATTATGTAAAATTGCTGTTCAACAAAATGGTGTAGCACTTAAATATGTTAAAAATCAAACTGAAGAATTATGTAAAATTGCTGTTCAAGTACATAGTACACTTGATTGTCCTTTAAAATATGTCAAAAATCAAACTGAAGAAATTTGTAAATTAGCTGTCCAAACGGATGGTCGAGCACTTAAATATGTTAAAAATCAAACAGAAGAGATTTGTAAATTGGCTGTTCAACAAGATGGATGGGCTCTAGAATTTGTTCAAAATCAAACTTATGAGATTTGTAAAATTGCTGTTCAAAATAATGGATATGCTCTAAAACATGTTCAAAATCAAACTTATGAAATTTGTAAAATTGCGGTCCAACGGTGTGGATTAGCTTTAGAATATGTTAAAAATCAAACTGACGAACTTTGCAAAATTGCTGTACAAGATAACTTTCATGCAATAGACTTTGTTATAAATCAAACTGAAGAACTTTGGAAAATTGTTGATGAAAAAAATAAACTAGACCTAGAATATTATATTAAAAACCAGATTAAATGAATGAAACACAGATGTCCAAGATATATTAATAAAAATTGAAATTTTATTTTTATTATCTAAATAATCAAACAATATTTGCATATGTCTCTAACTTATCAGCAATTTATTAAAAACTTTGAAAAAGATTGTATTTTTATGAAATGTCTAAATAATCAAATGAAACACTTTAATTTTCAATATAAAATAGGATTAAATGAAGATATTATAGCATTTAATGCATCTGGAACATGTGAGCCGGGTGGATTGTATTTTACGACAAGTAAATATGTTTATCAATTTTTGGAATTTGGGATGAATATCTGTGTAATTGAATTATGTACAGATGCACAATTTTATATGGATCCATATGATCCTAGAAAATTCAAGACTAATAAATTTATTATTAAAGATATGTTACCTCAATCTGAGGAAATATATGAAATTGCTGTTAGACGTGTTCCTCAATCGTTGCAATTAATTGAGAATCAATCTGAAAAAATATGTAAAATTGCTGTTGGAATGGATGCACATATATTACAGTTTGTTAGGAATCAGACTGAAGAGATTTGTAAGATTGCTGTTCAATTAGATGGATTAACTTTGCAATTTGTTAAAAATCAAACTAAAGAAATATGTGAACTAGCTGTTCAACAGAATGGGGATGCATTGAGATTTGTTAAAAATCAAACAGGAGAGATTTGTAAATTAGCTGTTGAACAAAATGGGTTAGCCTTACAATTTGTTAAAAATCAAACTGAAGATCTTTGTATTCTAGCAGTTCAACGAGAATGTTATTCACTAAAATATGTTCAAAATCAAACTTATGCCATTTGCAAATTAGCTGTTCAAAAATATGGTAATGTGTTATATTACGTTAATGTTCCAAATAAAACGTATGAAATATGTAAAATTGCTGTTTTACAGAATGGATTGGCTTTAGAATATGTTGAAAATCAAACAAAAGAACTTTGCAAAATTGCTGTTCAACAAAATGGATGGGCTCTAGAATTTGTTCAAAATCAAACTGATGAAATTTGTAAAATTGCTGTTCAAACATCTGGGGAAGCATTGCGATTTGTCAAAAACAAAACTGATGAAATTTGCAAAATCGCAATACAACGAAATAAATTTGCGACTGTATTTATAGATGAATAAATAAATAAGACTTTATTCAATATATCAATATTTTATACTTTTTAATTTTTTATACAATACAATACTTCGCGAATATTAACTAAACTCCTAGAATACGTCAAATGACAGTCAAATGACATAAATATAAATATACTAGAATACCTTTACTATTTACTATTTACTCTGTATGAATATTTTGAAGGGTTTCTAGATGATTAGTTAAACTCCGCGAAATTATATAATACAATGTTACATAGTATTTGGTAATGAATTCGGTATCTTTTAGTGATGTTCAAAGTCAGAATAAATATTTAATTGAGTTGATACAAAAATTAATCAATAAAGTTGATCACTTGCATGATCGTTTATTGGAATGCGAAAGTAATTTTAAAAATATTCAAGAAAGTAGTAAAACAAATTTACCAAAAGATCGGTTAGAGCTAGAGCACTTAATAGATAATATTATTATCGAAAAGGAGCAATCAACATTTAATAAAATTAAATTATTACCAGAAATACAAGATTTGATTAAAGCAGGTATTCTCATATGTGGTCCTCCAGGTAAAGAAGGACCTCCAGGTAAAATAGGACCACCAGGTCCCGCTGGTCCACGTGGATTGGAGGGACCTCCAGGTAAAATGGGTCCGGAAGGAAAACCAGGTCAAGATGGGAGAGATGGTAGGAATGGTAAAGATGGGATTGATGGAAGGGATGGATTAACTGGAGAACAAGGTCCTCAAGGATTGCAAGGTCCTAGAGGTAAAAAAGGACCATCTGGAGAAATTGAATGGGATCAGATTGAAATAAAAATAAAAAAAATGGTTGAAGAAATTTTATCTTCTTTTAATGTATAACAACAAACATGACAAACAAAGTTGCCAAAAAAACACAAAAAAAAAATAAATCAAACAAAAGAGGTGGTTCTAAGAAAGTCTCCAAAAAGGTTTCTAAGAAATATCGTCGTCAAAGAGAGGGTGCTCTGTGCACAGGTTGCAAAAACGGTGGATATCATTGTGGTGGTAACGTCGACTGGTGCAAATGCGATGATTGCCATTAATGAATAAAGAATAAAAATGAAAAATATGTTAATATTTGACTAAACTAAGTTCAAAATCCTTTGAAATTTTCTAATAATAATCTAACATTAATCATTAAAGTAAATGTCTGATTATGAAACTAAATATAATGAATTAAAGAAAAAATATGATTTCCTAAAGAAAAATATTAGTTGGGAATCCATTTTGAAGACTAATAAGTGTAGTACAGAATTAATAGAAGATGCCGCTGAGGAGATTGGTTGGCGTGCTATATGTCGTTCACAGGAATTAAGTATATCTTTAATGGAATCGCATTGTGATAAGATTAATTGGTATTGGGTTTCTAGAGCACAAAAATTAACACCAGAATTTATAAAAGAATATGCGGAATATTTGGATTGGAGTTGTATATCACAATATCAAAAATTAACTCCAGATATTTTAATAGAGTTTGATGAAAAAATAGATTGGGATTTAGTATCACAACATCAAACTCTAAACCATGCTCTTCTAGTTAAATTCCAAGACAACGTTAATTGGGATTTAGTATGTCAATACCAGAAATTAAACCAAGATTCCTTAAAAGAATTCAAAGATAAACTAAATTGGCATTATGTTCAAGAATGTCAAAAATTAACTGGGAGTCAAATCAATGAATACCGTAGTTATCTAGATCTCTAAAATATATTAATTTACTATTATAGACATATTATCCATTCTAGTTATTAATGAGTTAATATCATATATTTCTTTTGAATTTTGTTGTAAAACTAGTATAAATTTTCTATATTTGGTATCAGATTGTAACTGGAATGGAATGAATAAGTGTGAAAAGAAATTCAAATCATAAGATTGACCATAAGTTGCACAATAAACTTCATAAAAAGCTAGATGTATAAAATGCACTGGATACATTTCAACTAAATATGTATATTTTGACGATAAGTATGAATTAAAATATTCCATCACAGATTGGTAAAAGTTTTCTGGCAACTGTAACACACCAAATATATAAGAATTACTCACAATACTCGTCATAATACTCATAAATAATTCATGATGATGACTCATTTTTTAGTTTTTCAATAAGTTTTATAACTACACAATAAGCAAATCAATTTTTCTTAATATTTTTCTTAATAAAATTGATTTGCATATATATAAGAATAAGTATTAAAACTTATTAAATATTAAAAACTTGATGTCTAATTTAGATAATGATAATAATGATAATGATAATAATAATACTGTAGAATTAAATTATTTAATACCATATATTAAAAATATTACATTTAACTATATTTCGTATGTACCGAAAAACATTTTAATAAAATGTAAAGATTTGATAACTTTAGAAGAATGGGTGGATCTTTCTAACAAAAATTGCTCAAAAGATATTTTGATGTCACCTAAATTATTTAATTACATAAAATGGGAATATGTTATTGGTAGAATGCAATTAAACACATATTTAATTGATAAAATTCTCAAAGAACGGTTAAAAAAAAATATAGTTACTCTACCGATATTATTATCACGAGTCAAAATATCGATAGAACAATTTTATGAATTGAAAAAAAACTCTAAGCCATGTTCATATTCATATTCATATTCAAGTTCAAGTACAAATGCGTATTATAATTCTTCTAATTATTATTGCGTAGATAGCACCTGTGTATTAACTTTCCTAGTTCATCAAAATATTAATTTAGATGTTTTGCGGAATTTAGTTAAGGAATATGACATAAAAGATAAACATTCCATACAACTAATATCATGTAATACAAGTTTAAAATTTGACCCTTTTAAGGATACTGATATATTAAATTTTATAAATCCAAGATATCATTTGCGATTCGTACAATATTCATCATACACATTAATACATAAGTTTTTGATGCATATGAAGATTGATGAATTATTAAATATATTACAAAATTCTGGTACATTTTTAAGTTTTCAGAAAGATATTACTCAAAATTTATGTGATTACATATTTAATTTGTTACGAGTAAATAATGTCACAAATATAGATTATGTTGTGTATGAAATATCAGTAAATCCCCATGTTAATTTGAGAAAAAATAAGTTATTGGAGAATAATATTTCTAAAGGTTGTAATATAAACTTGAAGAATGTAGTAGTCAAACGTAAATTACCATTATGGTTTATTGATCGATACTTTTTCTTGATACCACATGATATGCTTTTTCAAATTTATAAATTTGATAAACACTTTTTAACTAGACAGATAAGAAAATATCTGGATCCGGATCCAGATTCATCTTCATCTTCATCTTCAAAAAAAATAAGAAATGATAATCCACAATTTCTAGAACATTTAATTTTATATAATGAATTTGATATACCATTTTTAAGAGCATTATGTGATCTAATAATAATTTTGAGATTACCCACCGAAATTACTAAAATGTTTTGGATCGTATTATCCAGTTATCAGAAATTGGATTTCAAATTTATTCATGATTATATTAAATATTTAAACCCATTACTTATACAATCCAGTCAAGAAATTACAGTTGAATTAATAGAATTACTAAAACATGATAAGACTATTGACTGGAAAACTATATTATTAAATGATACTTTTTACAATTTAGACGAAGGCAAACAATTGTATTACGCAACAGATATTAGTAATATCCCAACCCTTAAAAACATTTTAACACATAACAATCACATGCAACTGTGGAAAAATGAAAAGAAAAATTATATATATATTGAAGTAGTATCTGCAATGTATTACTATAGATCATTAAATACAACCCCATACGAATATATTAAATATTTCCAAAAATTTCAGCAATTCTTGAAACCACATGAGAGATTAGATTTTGCACATCTAAAACCTGGGCAAATATATACATGCGAATGCTCTAATTCAGAACATGATTTTAAAGGATTTGTACCACAATATATTACACCTGTAACTATTACACCTGTACCCTATACAGGTAGATATGATCCTATTCCTAATCTCCTCAATGATCACAATACAGCTAAAATAATATATCAAAATAATCCAATCCTTTGCCAATATCCTACTTATTTGAAGATTAAATATTATGCTTATAATGTGATTTCGGATGATACTAGTTTAAAATACAGTATTATATATAATAAATTACCAGTTTTTGATAGATCAAAAGAAAGATGTATTAGAGGTTTTGAGATTATTAATGTAAAATATATTACTGATGATGTTCCGTTTGAATTATCTGTTGATGATTGTTGATATTTGACAATATAAAAATTGAATTATAGTTTTTTTGATTATATAATAATAGAATTTTAAATTAATCTATTATGTCAGCAAAGTCAGAATCAGATACATTATTAGATTCATCAGATGAACTAGAATCTAATGATACAAAATCTAAAAATAGGTTGCATATTTCAAAATCTGAGATGACCAAATTATTTAAATCCATTAAAGACTCAGGAAGAATTCGTAATAATTATTTAGAATTAAACTTTAGAATGAGTGATGAACTTTACAAATATTTATGTGAATTGGGATGGATGGATTTATTTACCAAAGCATCTCTCAGTAAATATCTTCCTCTCAAATATTTAACTGATGCAAATATCAAAACACGTATAGACTGGACACATGTTTCATGCAGAACCGATTTAACAAGAGAATTTATCAAAACTCACAAAAAAAAATTAGATGTAACTAAACTCCTTAATTCTTATGTATTGTCTTATAAAGATATGGAAGACCATTTTGCAGTTTACTATGGATCATTATATGATGTTCCAACAGTGATGATTAATACTTTAAAATCCCCAGATTTTAATCATGATCAAAAGATGAATTTGTTAAAAATATTAGTCGATCGTGTTAAAATTATGCAGAAAAATAATAATCAAACTAGCGATGACATGGATGTTTCAACTGTATTGGAGTTGTATTTAAAAAATATATATAATCCACTTGACGGGTCAAATGTGGTTTCGCTGGTTAAATTTTTAAAATTACTTAAACAAATTGGAAATATGGATTATAGTTCAATATTATTTAATAAATTTGCAAAAAGTACACATTCAGTATTGAATGATTTTGAATGGAATTATTTAATACATAATGAAGTTATAGGATTTCCAAATCCTAAAAAAGGTGATGTAGTTCCAATAAATGTTAAAAATATTTTTGCAAATAAATTAACTTATTTTAAAAATGTTTATTTAGATTTTTCATTGAGTCATCACAAAATAGAAGATATAATTGTCAAAATGCTAATGAATGGATACGACTCTCATAAATTATGGTCTGAAGTATCTAAATCTATAGATCCATATGCGACACCGTATTGGTTTTTAAAAAAATATCAGAAGGATTTAGATTGGAATTTATTATTTATCACAGTTGTGAACAAATATAATTATAAAACTATAACATTGGAAAATATGTTGATATGGGTTCAAGATCATCATGATAAAATTAGTATAGTATCAGATAAAGTAACTAACCAAATATTTCCAGAAGAACTACTATATCATTTCGGAGATAAAAAAAACATATTCCCTAAAATAGTTTTGGCTGATATTTTAGCCAGACAAATTATAAGTGTAGCTGTACTTGATAAATTAAATCCTATTTTTGATAATGATCTATGGACTCAAGTCAGTTTATGTCAATATTTAAATCCTACATTCATTAAAAAGTATGAATCTAAGTTAAACTGGGACAAACTAGCATATAATCCTACATGGCAATTGTATCCTCAAAATGAATTTCATAAACTACCTACTTTTGATAGTAAAAATATGTTATGGATGCCGTTGGACAAAAAGGTTACTGAAATAAAAAATGTATTACTTAAGAAAGATCTAAATGCTAAAGTAACTTTGGAAAATGACAATATTGTAATAAAATCACGTGCATTGAAAAAACCATATTACGCACGGATAAATGAAACTCACACATTCTTTCCATGTTGTTCACTATTAACAACAAATACTTATACGTATGATTATTGTATTAATAGGTATAATTATTATGGTGGTGAAGATGCCACAGGAGTCTCATTTTTTGGACCAGAGTTGTGTTTTTTTGCAACAAATAAAAATGGTAATGGTGGGTATGGGTATGATCTTGAACATTGTTTCCGTGCTGGACCACTATATAGAGATCATACACAAGTTCAAACCCCTATCCAGAAAAAATCAAAAAAAATCTAAATTTTAATATTACTGTAAAATAATAAAATGAATTACTATGTACTTTCTATAATCATTTTAACTGTTACAGTTATAATCATATTATGTTTTTTATATCTATATCATCCAGATACATCAGTGGTCTTCAATAAAACTTATGAAATTAATAAACAATTGGAAGTTAGAAATCCTAAAAAGGAGTTAATAGATTATTTTGCACGCAATTGGGACAATTTAAAGGTATATTTTATTAATAATAATAATAAAGATTGTAATGATATAAAAATACCATATGAATTGGAAGAAGATTTTTATAATAAATTTGGTGATTATTTTGGGGTTAAAAGTAGTGATTCAATGATGGAAACATTTGCATTTCGTAATTATCAAATTACTTTTAAAATGGAATTCAGAGAAATATGTCAGAGTTTAACGACGCTTAAGAAATATTTGCGGGATAATCCAGATATAAACTTAAATATTTTAGGAAAATATTTAGAATTATTGCATAACGAACATTTCCCGCAAGCTGTCTTTATATCCGTTATACTCGACGAAATGGTTCGCACTTGTCAAAAATATCCAGATTTAACACTTTATCAAATCGCACAAACTAATAGTCTATTAACAATGAAAATTATTGATTCTATATAAAAAATTGAACACATAAATTTATAATCATTTGATAAATAAATTAATACAGATTAAAAATATATGGATCCAGAAACTATTACATTCCTTAATAAAGTATTCGAACATAACAGCGAAATAAAGATTAATTCTAAACCACCAAAAGAATTATATGAAAATGTTATTAAAAACCATATAAATAATATAGATATAGAAGATAAATCATTTCTACCCATCGAAGATTTATTAGAGTTAGGAAATACATCAGAAGATTGGAGGTGCATATCAGCGCATTCCAATATAAATTCTGATATTATTAAAAAATATTTTGGGAAACTTGATTTTGCTACTGTTACTAAAAATGAAAATATTTCTGGAAAAGAATTATGTCAAATTCTAATTGATCTAGAAACATCTGAAAAAATAGATGATGATGTCTTAAATAAATGTTGGTCTCAAATTATCAATAATAGTACTCTAAACATAGATGATTATGTTAAATACCAAAAAAAATTCAATAAAGAACCATTATGCTTGAAAATGTTGAAGAATATTAATGTTGATAGTAAAAATTTACATGAAATTGATATAATTAAAATATTTGATAATTTTACTTTTAATGATGTTAATGATAAATATTGTTATCGACCTTCGGGGGTGTACCACAATATTATAGATATTGAAGATTATTTGTTGGATACAATAATAATTGTTCTAGGATACTCATTTAAATATCATAATTTGATGTTATCATTAAATAGAATATTTAAAGGGGTACATAAAAAAAAAGGGATCTCCACAAATCCAAATAATATTAACAAAATTATCACTAAACATGATTCATGTAAAAAGCTATCGATATATGAACTACTTATTAATACTTATATGGAGAATTATGGACGTGACAATAATTTTAAATATCAATTTGTGAAATTTTATGAATTTTTATTAGCTCAATATCTTCTTCCTAATAAAATAACATATCTGGGACAAAGTATTATTAATAATTTTGTTCAAAATTCATATATATCTCAAAATGATTTGAAATATTTTATAGATAAAAAAATAATAACAATATTACCTAGTGTTACTGTTGAATATAAACAACATGCGGAGTTTTTATTTTCTGAATATGACAAAGGTAATATAAAAGGTTGTTTACCATCTAGTCAAGGTAAATATACAAATGAACAATATATAAAATTAGTATCGACATTTGATGAGAATGGGGAACACAACATAACATATCGTGATATGGAACGTATTTTGCAATTAAATGTTACTGGAAGAGCAACTAATAATTATAATTATAATAATACCATTGTAATTTACGGTGAAATTGCTTGTGTTAAAAGTCATTACGACTTGCACACCTTACATGATATGTACAAAAAATTAAACAAACTAAGCAAAAATGAAACATATAAAAATTTTACTTTGAAGATTCATAATACTTTATTTGAAGATTTTCTATATCAATTTATATTTAATGATTTTAATATATCAAAATGTTCTAGAGACGAGTTTTTCAAATACTCTGTGGATTATAAATTGTCACCCTTAAAACTTGAATTTATTTTGCAAAATATGAATTTAAACCCAGATGAAGCATCATTAATATCTCTTCAATCTAATTTGACACCTCATTTGATTAATAAATACGAATCAATATTTGATTGGCATTTATTAAAATTTAATAGAGTTTGGTTGATGTATCCGCATAAAGATTTTAACAAACTTCCGGTATTTGATGAAGATAATTTTTGGTTGTTGTATCCGCATAAAGATTTTAACAAACTTCCGGTATTTGATGAAGATAATTTTTGGTTGTGGGCATCACCTCAAGAAAAGATAAAAAAAATAGAAGAAATGAAATTGAGATTTAAATTTAATATCGTTGATGATAACTATATAGAATTGGATAACCATAATAAATGTACTGTAAAGCGAATGTTTGATTATGAGTGTGATAATTATTACAATTTTCATCAATCTAGTTCCAGTTACTTGAATATTAATAAACAATGTAATCAAAAATGTTTATTATGTAATCCCATACAAGTGATACGTTTAACTAAAAATTATCATTATAAAATTTACCGAATCGGATCTAATAATAAATCAAACTTTTCAGAAACATTAAAATTATTTTTACCAACAATACATATCACGAAAATTCTTAATGGTAATATAGGAATTACTGATTTCTCATTAATTAATGATGATGTTAATGATGATTAAAAAAAAATAATGAATTTAATGAATAAAATATTTGTATTTTAATTTTTTTATGGTGTTCTAGTAAAATCGTCTGAATTTAGGGCTGTTATATTACCTACACCGTAAATATATGCTTGTCTGAAACTGAATAAATCATTAATTTCTAGGTAATGAGAATTATAAAATTCTAATAAAACTAGAGCCCGATCATGCATTTTAATTTCTATATTATTATCATCATCTAGAGGTACACCATTTTTTTCAAGAATTTTAATAACTTTTGCAGATTTATTTAAATTATTAACTGTTAAATGTATTTCAGATCCTTTTCGAACAGTAACATTATTAATATCACGAGCTGGAGTATTTGTTAATATTTGAATCCTAGCACCAAATTGCTTTACAACCGGTGGAGGTTTATTGCTAATATTTAAAATAACCATTGAATCATTAACATCATCCGGATGATGCCTCAACGATATAGAACACTGATGACCCGCTTCAACTTCATTAACATCTACTCTATTAATTCTAATACTTTTAATAACCCTCTTATGATATTGACCCGTAGATGTTGGACCAACTAAAACTTCTTGACTAACTTTCAAACGACCATTGGCTAAATCACCTATAATAATCTTACCATTCCCTCTTACATTACGAATTTTATGAATATATAACTTAGTATCCGCACCTGTTTCATATTCGCGATTAGGTGGTAACATATAACATAACATTTTCAATAAATCTAAACCTTCTCCCGTCACATTAGAAATACTTAAAATAGGTATTAACCTATGCCTTACCTTCATATGTTGATCATATTGTAACATTTCTTTGGAAGCTTGGATGGCTTCTTGTTTGTTATTAATGCGATAAGGGTATAAATTATATTTTGTTTTCAAGTAATTTTCAATTTCATCAATAGTTGTTTGATACCTTTCTTTAGGTGCTTGATCAACTTTAGATATAACAATTATAAAAGGAACCTTATACACACCACATGTAATAATATGTTGCCTAGTCATATCTGTCATCCCCCTTCCGGCTTCGATCATAATAATAACATAATTGGGTTTACTTGCAATACCTTTAATAGTAGTTTTAAAATATTTTTCATGACCTGCTAAATCACAAAAGCGAATAATCTTTTGACTATGATCTATAATTTCTTCCCAGGTATCCGCTCTAGAAAAATCCACAACTTTTCCTGATTTATCATATCCCATAATATGATAAGATCTTGAACTAGTATTACCAGTGTCAATTTCGTGACGATGGTTTGCTATTGATGCCCTTGCAAAACCTTTACCATCATCTAATTCACCACTAGTTAAAACTCCAAGTAATGTACTTTTGCCAGAATCAACATTACCAGCCATACCGATTGTAATAGACTGATACTGATAATCAGTATTAAATTTAACCTCAATATCAGCCGCAAAACGATCTTCATAACTTTCCTCAGTTTTTTCATCAAACCCAACAATATTACGAAAATAAGGATTTTGCAAATATTTTTCTAATCCCTTCAAAGTTCTTCCAACATTATTCTTTGTTAATATTTTCACTTCGGCATCCAGATTTAATGCCATTTTCTCCAAATTACTAAAAGATTCTTTGAAATGTTCTTCAATTAAACCAACAACTAAACCATCATCCATAATCCCCAAACGATACATTGCTTGTCCTTGTCCCTCTCTTAAACGGAAAAGCATTTGGGTCTGTAATCCTTCCAATCTTTTCGAATTAATAATCAATTTGTATTCTATACCACCTAAATCATTTTCAGGGTCTATATAATAAAGTTCATCTATGGGGTCTGTAGTCTCCAACATTAGAATATATATCTATATATTTATATTAATATTTAAACTCCTTTACGATTCAATTTTTTTAATCCAGTTTAGTTATCACCATATCAGACCCCGAATAAGAATCGGATTCAGAATGTTTCTTCATATTTTTTTGTGTTTTTCTGGAAACTGATGAAATAGATTCATATTTAGTTTTATTCATTATAGTCTTGTTAGAAGACATTCCAATATCTTTTTCTTTATCTTTATCTATTTCTTTATCTATTTCTTTATCTTTTTCTCTCTCTTTAATCATTGTCTGTTTATTTACCTCTTTACCAGTTTCCTTTTCTTTTTCCTTTTCTCTAAAATGTGATTCTTTGACATCCTTAAGATGACGATTCATATTTTTCTTAGATTTTATCATATTTCGAATTTCCTCATTACGTTTAAAAGTCATATGTTTGCTTCTGGAAATAACTCTTTTATTAAAAAAAGGATGACTTAGACATTCTTTGATATCATACCTTTCCCAATATTTACAATTAACCATTTTATTAACCAAATCAAACGCCAAATTATCCTCAATATTACATTTAACTATTATTTCCGCAAAAATTAACCCTAATGCAAAAACATCCCATTTAAATATATGACCCATATGTCCAGTAAAATTAGGGACTAAAACATTATTATTAATATCTTTTAGCAAATGATAAAAAACTTTATAACGATCACTTTTATTGGCATATCTAGGTTTATATTTACGATTTATGGTTCTATTTAGTTTATTACTATCATATACAAATCCGTCTTTAGCAAAATAAAAATCTTCTAGATAATAATTGCGATATTTATTATATTTTTCTGAAACTTTTGTTAGAACAATACTTTTGAAATTTGAAGGTACGATATTTTTATTTTTACGAAGTTCCTTAATCATAATATCCAATGTAAAAATTTCTAAAGGTGTATAATAATGGGTCCCAGCTCCAACTAAATATCTCATTTGGGGTAATGTATATTTTCCTTTTAATTCTTCAGATAAACCAAAATCAATAATATTTAGCGTTGCTTTATTTCTTTCAGGTTTTAAGTGAATCATAATGTTGGCTGGTTTAAGGTCTCTATGTAGAATATCAATACGATGTAACATCATGACAGCATCACAAAAATGATGCATAATTGCTTTATAGTTCTGACGAAAGTATTTTATGTAGTGTGGATTATTACTTTTGAGGGCATTACCGAAATCAATACCAGAATTTTTTGATATTAAATTAAGATAATCATCGGTCAAATAAATTTTACATTTTGATTCATTATCATCTTCAGAACCACTTGTATTTATTAAAGATGATGATATAGATTTTTTTTCATTTGACTCGCTCAAGTATTCTATATCAGGATGTTTTTGTTCTTCTAATAAACAACCATTAATAATAGGAGAAAAATATCTTTGTCTAGGATCTATTTTACTTAATTGTCTACCAAACTTTAATTCATTTAAAATATCCTCATCATCTTCATCATATTCTACTATTTTGGAAACATAATCTTTATCAACTGAAAAAGGAGCCTTGAAAAAAGGTGATTGACACTTTAAAGGCGGTGTCACAACACATCCAAATCCACCTTCACCTAGAATAACACCCGCTTTTTGTTTTTTTAATCTATATTTTTTTCCTTGATATTCTACTTTCATTACTTTTCTTTAACTACAAAAGAGAAAAAATTATTTACTTTGAATACTTTTACTTTTACTTTTATTACCCTTTTCTATAAACTTTTGATATTGCACATATTTAGGATGTTTTACCAACTTTTGAATACTTATTCTTTTATCCGGATCCAACCTAATCATATCAAATATTAAACTTATAAACTCTTTATCATCTATACTATATTTTAAAGCTATTTTAGCTAAAATAATACCTAATGAATATACATCCCATTTGTATAATAATTCATCTATGTGTTTCGCTAATTTATTTTGCGCATGCAATGCAATAACGTAATCAATTATTTTATCTATTTTTTTAGATGTTATAAAATGATTAGATGGACCACCTTTATTATTCATATATTTAAATGTTTCATCTCTGATACCTTCATGATGATAATATTCACGATTTCTTTTAATTTTTGCTTCAACTCTATGTACCATACTTGTTTTGAAACTATCATCATTACTATCATACCCCCTTTCTATTAATTTTATTAATGTTCTAATCGCAAATATTTCAATTGGAATATAGTGTGATGTACCTTGTGATACATAATCCTTTATTTCTTCATATGAATATTTGTTTTTCTTGAGTTCTCTAGCTAATCCAAAATCAATCAAAGTCACTCGACATGAATCAAATGGTTGACTTTTTAATAACGCAATACTTTCATTATTAATATATGAAAATTTTACAGTCACATTAGATGGTTTTATATCACGATGGATGATTTTATTACGATACAATATATAAATATTTTTTATTAAATATATAGAAATGTACCAATAATTATTATTAATATAAGCTACTAAATCATTATTTTTCTGGTAAGATAAAATATTAGTTAAAGTAGAACCACCATATGGTCCTATTAAATTCAGATATGTATTATCTAAATTTAGAATGCATTTATTGCGATATTCTTTATTGAGTTGTGATTTTATGAGACTAGTATTTTTGTTTTTGGTTGTTCTTCTATTTGATTCACTTGATTCGGACAATGATGATATTTTTGTTATTAAAGGGGATGAAGTAACATTTGTGCCATCTGGATTTAAATATAATATATCTTTATTTTGTTGTGGTGAGAAAAAACATCCGTTAAAATAAGGGGAAAAATGATGATGTTTCGGATCTATACCAATTAATTTTTGACCAATATTTAATTCCAAAAAAGCTGATTGATTATGTTTAAAATTTATCAATTTACTAACATGATTATTATCCAATTTATATTCCGTTTTACGTAAATTAGGATAATGAACACATTTTGCAGGAGGACTTATAACACATCCATATGCACCATAACCTAGCTTTTTACCACCCATTTGATCACTAACATGTTCACTCCTTAAATGTCCCTTTTTTTTGGTTCTTTTACTCATTGTATCTTTGCCTTTATTTATTCACTAGAAAATATTTAAGATCATTAATTTATATTCTGATACATTACTCAATGTTACCCATTTTTTACATATCTTATCATTATACACAAGACCACAATAGATCTAGATTATTCAAACTAAAATATCAGAATTTATCCAAAGTTTTCCCAGAAAAACTTCATTGTTTAAACGTATATGAAAGTTCATCAGATCCAAAAAGTTTCAAGGGTAATGGTATTCCAGCTCTTAAAGATAATATGATAACAGATGCACATAATGAAGTTATTAAAAGAGCTACTAAACTTGGATATAATGAAGTTTTAATAATAGAGGATAAAACTACCTTTATTAACCAAACTGAATTCAAAAATTTTATTATTAACTTTAAAACATCTATACCTAATCCCAATTGGACCATATTATTTTTAGGTGGATATATTGAAAATCATGAATTACCATCTAAAAATCAAACATGGGTTAAAGGTAAATCTAGAAGCCATTTCGCATATGTTGTAAATCTGAAAAATATTAATACGAAAAATATTAATACGAAAAATATTAATACGAAAAATATTAACAATCTTAACGAAGATTTAGGACAATATTTATATAATTTGGACAATACTTATTATCACCATCCTTTTCTAGTAATTCCTCAATATTATGATTATAAAAAGGGTTTAATGGGTGTTACAGCAAAAGGGTTATCAATGGCACAAATTGAGGAGAGTAGTGATTTGAGTGAACTTAAATTAAAAATGGATTTTGTAGAACAGGATACGTTACCATCTGTTACTTTATTGACTGTTCTAGATAATTCTAGGACTTGGTGGCCAATGATATCAATGAATTTGAATAATTTAGATTATTCTACAAAAAAAATGGAGTGGATAATTCTAGATTTATCTCTTAATCCACTTGATTTAATTGAGGATCTTTTACCAAAGAAAAGAGGTAAAGAAGGTGGATGGCATCTCAAATACATTAAAAATTCTGATTGGAATGGTTTAGATTTTATTGATTTGGTTGAAAAATTAAAAGATCAAATAACACATTCATATGTAGTTGAATTGGATCCTAAAACATTTTATCCAACATTCTCAATATATTCTAGAATTAAAACCGCAATTAAATATCCTGATTATGGTTATTTTGGTTCTACTGAGATTCAAATGTATAATATTCCAAAGGATTGTACATATATAATAGGTAATAATGAAAGTTTAGAATTTCTAGAAGGTACTAGATTAGTTTGTTTGGAAAGAAATATAAAAAATAAAATGAGAATCCCAGGTCAATTTGTATCTAGGATGATGACATATGTTGATAAAAATGATCAAGTTATGTATAAAGGTATGGATAAGTTTCCAGATTATTTGGAACATGAATCATTCTTTTCGGATTTGATTTTAATAATTGATGATTTAAGAAAAGAATATCAAAAACGTGGTGCGATTTAGTCAGAAAAAAATCTTTAATAAAAATAAGTTATGGTTGTTCCAAAGAATAGAAAAATCACACTAAAAAAACATTTAGCAAATAATATAAATTCTGGTCGTGAAACACCACCATTTTTACCTAGAACACATACTAATACACATAAAAAACATAAAAGTAATAACTTTAAACGTTATAATCCCAAAAAGAGTCATAAAAGGGTCAAACGTATATATCAATATGGAGGAAATGTAGAGGGTATTTCTAGTGGTAAAGGTGTATATACTAATGAAAAAGGTCAACGTTTTAGTTTAGTTGGTAAAGAATTGGGAAGAGTTGCTAGAGGTATTAAAACTATTAAAAAGATAAATGTTTTGGATGATACTCCACATGCTTTTATTAAGACGGCTGAAAATCAAAAAGTGTGGGATGATATTAAAAATTTAAGTTTCTTTTCAACATCAAGAACTTACATGAAGCGTAATATACATGTTGTTGAAAAAGGTATCGAACATTTAACAACTGTATATCATCTTCAAAAGAAAATGAGATCAATTGTGTTTGCTTTGCAGAGAGCAATCGAGAGTAGAGTCCAATTAATTTATAATACTGTTATAACTAAACAAGATTTTGAAGATAAAAATAAAATTCCTACTCAAGGTCAAAGTCAAACTGGTGGTGAAGGTGGTTATTATCCTTATTATGATATTAAACATTTAGCTGTTTATGAACCGGCTTTAACTGTAATTGGACCTAGTAATTATGATTATGAGTATGTAGTAGATAAGGAGAAAAATCCAGTGTATAAGATAGCGAGTAAATTGTTTGCTGTTACTCAATTAAATCGTCTAGGTGGTGTTTTTGAAAAATTATCACTCAAACTTAGAAAAAGATTAAGAAACAGTGGAAAATATATTAGATATGAACTAGATAAATCACATGAAATTATTACTAAATTAGAGGCCGCATTAATTAAATTAGTTGTACCATTATTGAAAGCACAACGTAGTCTTTATTTAATTTATAGGGAAGCTAAAGTTTTGAATGGTAGTTCATTAGCACATCATAAATCAAATTTTGCACCAGTTAGTCAAACACAAGTTGCTAGTTTATCTAAGGATATTATTGCTAAAGAAGCCAAGAAAAAAGAATATCGTCCTCTTCTTGATGCCGTTGAGAAACACTTCAAGGCTTTTGAGAAAGATTATATGATGATACTTGAAATGTATGATGAATCTCTTAAAGGCTTCTGGATTCAAGATGAATATGGTCGTGTTGTTTCTAGGTTTAGTACCCAAGATTCTGGTCAAATAACTGATGCTTTTATTGATATGTTAAAATCAATTGATGTTGAACAATATAAATATCACATTGCATCGAATATGATGGGTGAATTATATAAAACTATTTCAAGTCGCACTTGGACATTTAGCAATCCTCAACCACAACCAACATATTTCGAAGTTCGTGTTGTCGCCAAAGAAAGATTTTGTTATTCCCGTGCAATGGTTCAGTATTATGTATGGGAATTACTTTTGGCAACACAAGGATTTAATATTAATCCTATTGGAATTTTTCAAAATCCAACTAATAGACATATTAATATTGATGTCGCAAATGAAAAAACCTCTAGAACTAGTCTCGTAACTAAAATGTTATTATCTGACAAAACTCTACAATTTAATTCTTCGCCAGATAAACCTAAATTTCTAACATGGGCTCCAAATGAAGAAGGTTTCCGTGGATACTTATCACATGGTGCTATAATGGGTTATTATGATGATGATTTAATTAATATGGGAGTCCCAGAGCATCCTATCAAAAAACAAAAAAGAGAACATTCTCGACAACTCGAAAGGTCATTAATAGAAAATACTAAAGGAGTCATACCAAGTACATCTCTAGATACACATGCATCATTAAAACAATCTGGTGGTAATCCATACATGATGCAACAAGGGCCATATGTGCAACAAGGGCCATATGTGCAACAAGGGCCATATGTGCAACAACAAGGTCCATATATGCAACAACAAGGCCCATATATGCAACAACTGGGACCTAATATGCAACCAAAACCAACCATGCGACCATATCCTGGATTACCCCCTGGCAATCTAAATCCATATATGCAATCTGAACAAATGATGCAACAACAGTATCCTAGATTAACCCCTAACATGCCATTGCAACATCCTAGTAACCTTTATATGCCATTGCTCACAAAACCAGAAGGGACTAACCCTTATATGCCACACCAACAACATGGTAATCCTTATATGCAAATTCTTGGACAACAACAAGGAACTAACCCTTATATGCTACTTAATCAGAAACCTCCAACACAAGGTATGTTTGTTAGAAATACTACTAAAATAAAAAAAATGCCAAACCGTATAAGAGTTGGGTGGATGGATATTTGGAGAGAACATTATATTAATAATTTTAATGTAATCTCTGAATTAATCAATTCGTATTTAGAAAGTTCAATTCAACATTCTGAATCTGGAATTTCTCAATATTCTCTTGAACAAGATGTTTATTACCAATACTGGAGAGATGAAATTCATTTACAACTGGCCAAGGCTTATACCGGATGTGGTCTCCTAGATTTATTATATAGAACATATATAAATGGTTTATATAATAAATCAAGGATTAATGATGATTTGAGAAATGCATCTGAATTAGAGTCTAAATTAAATGCTGTTTGTGTACTTGCTCAAATTATATATACATATCCTATTATAATTGATCCTAATATAAAACCTGATATTGAAGGACCATTATTTAAATCTAGAATAACTGTATGCAAAAGTTTAATGACAAATATTCTTAAAAATTATTACGATAATTCAAAAAATGATGTCGGTATTTTTTATAATTATGAAGAAATAATAAACCCCAAAAGTAACTCTGAAAGAAGTATTATACACTATTATATAAAAAATAATAGATTTTTTGTTACTCTTGATAACAACATTATTAATGATATTAATGGCCTAAAAGAATTTTTGTATAGTGTTGAACAAAATAAAGCTTTTAATCCATTAATACATTTGAAAAATCTTAAAATTGACCAACAGATGCAAAAAACATATCAAGCTGAACCTACGGTGGTGCCTTATGATGCAACTCAATCATCAACTTCAATTCAACAAATTGCACCTGATATAGTACCAGATGTAAATCCAAATATTAATAATTTATGGTATTTGCAAGTGTTGTTTGTTTTATATGATTACCAGAAGGAAGTAAATGTAAATGCAGGTATCAAAAACAAAATTATTGCATATATGAATAACTATTTTAGAGTTGTCTCTGGAGCTTTCAAAAATAGTATCCAAAAATCAATACAGAATCGTAGGTATATAGCCGGAGAACCCACTGATGTATCTCTAGCAAAATATTTTTCATCAAAATATTATACCAATACAGACACCTTAAATGGTTTATTGGGTAAATATAATACACTTTATGAGAATAACAATCATAAGCATGATGCAAATTCATTTCAAATTTATATAAATCCTAAAGCACGTTCTGAATGGGTGTCTTTGATGAGTATGTTCAGTTCTCATTATTCCTACAACACTAATGTATTAGATTTGGTTGATAAAATGATTAATGTGTTTGAGACATATAAAAATAAAAATAATGATAAATTGTATAATAGGATTATGAATAATGCAGCTGAAACATATCGTAATCATCTAGCAAATAGTTACATCCATCTGCATTACAAAATGATCTATTATTTGAAACATCTATATCAAAAAATTATATTGGGTAAAAAAATAGATAGTGCTAAGACAGCTTTAGATTCAAATATTAAGAATGTTATTAAAAATATGGCTGAAAGAAATGCTATTATTATTGAGAATGTTATTAAAAATATGGCTGAAAGAAATGCTATTATTTCTTTAAAAAGTGTAATTATTAATAAACGATCAGATATAATTGAAAAACAGTTAAGAAGTAAACCCAAGGGTGTTATTTTAGAATCACCTACTCATACAAGTGAAAGTGTTACAGATTTGCTTGCTGGTTTGGGTGAAGAATCTGAAACTGATGGTGCTCCACCGCAAGCACATCCACAAAATACTAAGGTAACTATTGAGGAACTTTATAAACAAACTGTTGGTAAATATAAAAGTGATTTAGACAATATAAAAATTTTCTTACAAAATGTTCTAAATCAAACAAATGTTTTGGAACACTTCTATCCAAAAACAAAACCTGAGCATGAGTCCATATACTATCATCGCATTACAAAATTGTCAAATTCGTTAAACAAAATTAAAAAAGCATTGAGTACAGCCACAGAAGCTTTATCCAGAGCTAAAGAAATGGACGCAAATAATGTAGATACGTTTCAAAAATACAAGGATATAATTGAAATTGCGTATATTATTGTATCATCAAAATATGCATTTAGTGATAACCATGCAGCATGTATAGCATATATTATTGAAAAATATGATGAAATTATCAAATATGAAAAAACTTTATTAGATTTGGATTATAATATTAGAAACCCTGCGAACATGGCACCTCCGCATATACTTGGTCAACTACCTTATGTAAATCATACTAGAGACCGTGCAAATTTAATAATCGAATTAAATAATAACAAACATACTCTCATCAATAAACAAAATAGCTTACATAATCAAATTAAAACCATTCCTGAGTATGGTAATCAATATGCAAATCTCATTATGCCATATACACCAGTATTAAGTGCACCACAAGAGATGAATACGTTAAGTAGAGTATTTAATAGAACTGGTGGAGGATCTGTTGCTTTTGTTGTTGATCAACAAGCACAAACACCACAACGACCACAATCTTTACCTAGAGATAAACAATCCCAAAAAAGGCAATCTATTGCGGAGCATAAAAAAATTCTTAATAGCATAATTGAAAAAGCCGAAAAGGATGTTGACGAAGCTATAAAAAAAGCAAAAAATATCTCTTCAGCTGTAGCAAAAACCGTTAAATCTGACAGGGAAAAATCAGAAAAAGAAAAAGAAACACCAGATTTCATAATGAATAAATTATTTGATCCAAAAAATACCCATTTGCATACACCATCTGATTTTTTGAATATTACTATTTTAAGTAGTATTCTAGGTCTAAATTCAGTTCAAGATAATCAAAATCCATTTACACACGCGACCAAAGAATATATTAAAAAATACGATCTTATTAAAGATATTGAACCTGGAACTTTAATTGGCAATAATAGTAATAATAGCGCCTATTTTTCTTCATTGGCAAATGCATCGCAAAGTGGTGGCAAAAAAACTCAAAAGAAAAATAAAAAACTTAGTCTATATGCAAGAGATGTATATAATCCTCGTAAAAGTCACACTAAAATATTAAATAAAAATATGAGTCAAAAGAAAATTTTACAGAGCGGTCATGGTGTAGTGTCTGGAATTAAGAACAACATCCTTAAACCAGCCGCAAATATTTATAACTACCGTAAATCAGTTACGTATAAAGATAGTACAAATAATCCTATTACACAAATGCTTGGCAATGATACAATTAATGTTGCAAAATTTGATTTTATTGCAAAGAATACTTCTACTAGCACTATTAATATTGCAATACCTGTATTTTACAGTGTTGAAAATATTATTAATGGTGATAATTATTTAAAAGTTTATTACGCAAGCGAACAAAAAAATATGGGACGCATTAAAACAGTCCTAGATGAAAACATTCAAACTTTTAAAACAGTTATTGCAGACGCAAAAACAAAAACAGACCCAAAAGTAGAGTTATTTCCAACTGATTTCACAAAGTTGGCCAATTATATAAACAGTATATCTGAGAAAATATCAGGGGCAATTGCAGATACTATCAAAACACCAATTGTAAACTATGAATCTATACTAGGTTACAATTTTAAAAATATTGATAACATTACGGTAGCGGGACATGATAAATATACTTATCAATCTAGACCAACATTATTATTCCCATATCATGTACAAAATACTGGAAATGATTTGAATACATATCTACCAAAGTATAATAAATTAGAGGATTATTTGAAAGAAAATATTAAACTTAATTTACCTAAAAAACTCTATAATATTACTGGTGGTGCCAATAATTTTACATCAATCTACAACAATACAAATGCAGCGGATAAATATTTTCGTGAAAAAAAAATAAAGTTTCCTAAGGCTATAGACACAGGTGCAGATGTAGATGTGAAGGTATATGATGTAGATATTATAGTTGATGATGTCAACCATAATTTTTTTAGACCAGATGATTTAGAGTGTGATACAAATCTTTTCTGTTTCAATCTGAATACTGATGCAAATATTAAAAAATATAGTCATGATAAGATCCCAGATTCTACTGCTACACATTTTGAAAGAAATTTTAAAGAACATCATAAGGCTATTGTGAATGGTTTAGAATTTGTTAAAAACTTTCTAGAATTATTTAAAAAAGAAATAGAATTATCAATGGCTGAATTTTTGAACTTCAATCGTAAATTATATGAAGCTTTGTACAAAAAACCCGAATTATACAAGGTAAATACATTATGTATGGCTAATGGTGAAACTTCCACTGATATAAGTTACATTTATAGTCGAATAAAAACCATATTGGGGTTGGGTAAGGATGATCAGGAAATATATTCAAATAAATGGGGTGAATATGCGAATCCTGTAATGAAATTTCATAATCATATTTTACGTGATTGGACCAATGGGAATGTCAATAGTTTTGTTGGATTTGATGATACTGATAGAGCTGTTACAGCCATTAAAGGGTTATTATCGATGCCACAGTTTAGTAATAATGATTATAATGATCATAATGCATCAAAGAGTCAGACAGATACATATAAGGATCTACAAGCTCAAATGGCTAAACTTCATGATGGTGAACAGAATGAAATACCGTATGGGTATGCATATTATCATTTTATTATTCATACAATGACAGTTCAAAGATTGAAACAAAAAGAGATTATGGATTATATTGATCCTGAAACAGAAACAGGTAAAAATAATTTGCTAGCGTTAGGATTTAGGATTTAGTCTTAGTCTTGCGTAAGGTTTTACATACGATTGAGTTGTAAAAGTAGGAGACCTAGGAGTAGTATTATAAAAATATATCTGGCATTCTTTTTTCTAATTCCGCTGAAACTTTCGGTTGTGTATAACATTTTTCTTTAATTTATTCTTTAGATTTTTATTTAGAACATCATGTCTATAATAAAATTGAATGTGATTATACTTAATTATAATTTTTATTTTACAAATGGATTGGCTATCTACCACAATAATATGTGTCATAATTATTATAATATTTTATGTTGTAATATATCCTAGAATTACCAGAAATAATTTGGAAGAAAATGAAGAATATCTTCCAGACGATTCAGAAGACTCAAAAAATAAACAGGATCGCATTAATAAAATATTGGATCATGTGGAATCTAGACAGAATCCGTTTGGATGTCAATATTTGAAGGATCATTTACAAGATTGTTATAATAGTTCTACTGATGAAAATTATAGATCTAATTTGAAGAATATTATTGATTTATTTGATTCTTATAATAAGAATAATGAAAATACATCAACACAAAAAGATTTTGATTCCAAAAAAAATAAGAAAACTGGTGATCACTGTGAACATGGATTAAATCCTTTCAATGATCCATATTTTAGAGCTTACTTGAAAGATTATACAAATTTATCAAAAGAGGAGAATAGAAAATTGGTTGCTGAATTTGTATTAAATCATGGTAAAGGAGACATTCTAGCTTGGTTATGTTTCGAGGGATTTTATGTTATACCTTCTAATGTGTATATGAATAATTCTAAAACAAAATCAATATGTGATTTGTCGACTATTAGTGAATTCAGTCATCCGAGTAAACCACAATATCAACATTGTTTTTGTAGTCATAATAATAATAATAAACCCTCTGAAAAATATCTAGGACGATATCATTCAGATGGTATTTTAGAAAAATTAAATCATCAATGTCGCGCTGAACTGGAAGATATTGATGAAAATTTATTAACACACAGTATGATTAATCTTGATGATGAAGTGAATACTAATACTGATATTATTGCTAAACCAAAAATATCTAGAAAGATCTCTTCTAGTTTAAATAATCTTGATATCAACGTTGATTTGGATATTGATGTGAAAAATGAGAAATCACATTATCTTCGTGATTTGATAAAAGAACAACAAAAAACATTGGAAATGAGTGTGTATCCACAGGATGATGATGATCAGAGACTTTTAATTGGTGCTGTTGGTGATAATGTTATTTATCTGAGTATTCCACAAATTAATCTATTTCATTATTTGATTCAAAATAATATTTTGCAATATCTTAAAAATAATTGGAATAATGTGTATGCATTTTATGTATCTAATCAGCACTGAATAATAGAATTTTATTCGAATCCAGCTGCATACATTATTGCTGTTGTTACATTTTTTTCGTCTGAATTATTTTGTTTTCTGATTTGTTCGAGAAGTTCTCTTTGAGCCAAACCCCATTCAGCTATTTTATCTTTCATTTTATATGCCGCTTCTTTCATAGTTTCTAAATCATTATTTCCACATCTTCTAATGTGTTCATGAATTATTGTATACGCTAATTGATATGGTTTAATATTTTTTTCTTTTTTCAAATTTGCGTTTAAAGTCATATTATATTGTGAATATGGTTTAGGATATTTAATAGAATATTCATAAAATTCTTTATCTAGGTCTTCTACTTTTGACAATTCTGCATCACATGGTATTTTTTCGTTAGTTGTTGCGGGAAGATCATCAGATACTATAACATCAGTTGAACTAGATTGATTAAAATTTTCCCTATGATCTTTAATATTTTTATCTAAAAATTCTTGAAGACGTTGGAGGGATCTAGTACCTTTGAATTCTAGATGAGTAGTATCTTCTATTAAAAATATTGCTGGAACTATTTTAATTTGGAATCTTTTGCAAATCCCTTTACTGGATTCTTCTTTACAGTTGAATTCATTAAAAACTATTTGTGATTGGTATTTTTTTTTAAGAGTAATCCATTGATCATTTAAGAACTTTTTGGAGTGAGGACAATCTTCTGTATAAAATAAGTATAAATTGAGTGAATTTTTGTTATTACTGTTATTACTAAATCCTTCGATGTGAGTATCTTTATGGATTGGGTTTAGGTATGTAATGATTAAATATATGGTGAATATACTGATTGTTAAAATGACGGTGGGATTTTTGGTGAGATTGTCAGCCATGGCTTTTCCTAATTCTGATAATTTTCTCATGTGTGTTACTTTATTTTTTGAGGGAGAAAATAATTTGATTTTTTCTTATCACTAATGTAAATAATCTATGTCTCGCAATGGTATCAAATCTAGTCCTAATCTAAGTGAATTAATTAATCGTAAACAACAAAATCAACCATGCATGTTCAATTCAAAAGAGACATCAACTAATAATCAAGAATCAACCGGGTTTTCTATAAATTTATTAGAAACAATTAGAAAATTAGTAAATCAAGAGGTAGGAATTCTTAATAATCAACTTTTATTGGGTATTTGCCAAAAGGTGTCTCCTATTTTTCAAAAAGAACCTCAATTGTTAAATTTAAAAGCTCCTATTTATGTTTGTGGTGATATTCATGGTCAATATGAAGATCTTTTAAATATTTTTCGTAATATTGGTTTTCCTCCTAAATGTCGTATATTATTCTTAGGTGATTATGTTGATCGTGGTAAAAAAAGTTTAGAAGTCATTTCTTTATTGTTTCTATTAAAGATTAAATATCCAAATCATATTTATTTATTAAGGGGAAATCATGAATGTGCATCAGTCAACCGTATTTATGGATTTTATGATGAATGTGATAAAAGATCAAACTTACTAATCTGGAAAAGTTTTAATCACACATTTAGTCTTTTACCAATAGCAGCTCTCATCGATCAAAAAATATTTTGTGTTCATGGAGGATTATCTCCCAAATTGACAAACCTACGACAAATTAATCAAATTAAAAAAGGTACTAAAATACCTGACTCTGGAATATTATGTGATTTAACTTGGGCGGATCCTAGTAATCATAAGGAATCATGGGAACAAAATGATAGAGGAGTTAGTTATACTTTTAATCAGAGTGTAGTTGATGATTTCCTAATGAAAAATAATATTGATTTAATATGTAGAGCACATCAAGTAGTTGATGGTGGATATGAATTTTCTTATGGGCATAAATTAGTTACTGTCTTTTCTGCTCCTAATTATTGTGGTGAATATGGTAATTCAGCAGCGGTTATGAAAGTTGAACCAGATTTAACATGTTCATTTATTGTTCTGAGACCAGTATCTTATATTCCACCTGGACATAAAAAAGCATCACTTTTACAACATGTGAATTAAATACATTTTTAATATTTTTTAAAAAAATTCTAGATTACATTATAAACTAGTAATATTTTAGTAATATTTACATAACATTCAAGAGCATTCGAAATAACTTCTGAAATGCTAGATTAATTAAATTGACATTAGTGATGATTACGAAAGCCTTCGAAATCCTTTGACAGTTTATGTGCGACTCTAAGGGGTCATTGTGTCTTTGGGGTATCATGAATGAAAAAAACATTAGTAATTTACATCCCTGGGGCCATTGAGTAAATAGAAAATTTTAATACCTAGTATATTTTTGAGTAAAAATTCTAGATTGTTCTAGTTATAATCTAATCTAGAATAATATTTTTTAAAAACTTTCTAAGTCACAAAAGTAAAAATTCTAGATTGTTCTAGTTATAATCTAATCTAGAATAATACTTTTCAAAAACTTTCTAGGTCACTAAAGTAAAAATTCTAGATTGTTCTAGTTGTGATTGAATCTAGAATAATATTTTTTAAAAACTTTCTAAGTCACAAAAGTAAAAATTTTAAAGTGTTCTAGTTGTAATAGTAACTGGAATAATACTTTTCAAAAACTTTCTAGGTCACTAAAGTAAAAATATTAGAGTGTTCCAGTTGTAATTGAATCTAGAACAATACTTTTTAAAAACTTTCTAGTACATAAAAGTAAAAATTCTAGATTGTTCTAGTTGTAATAGTAACTGGAATAATATTTTTTAAAAACTTTCTAAGACACAAAAGTAAAAATTCTAGATTGTTCTAGTTGTAATAGTAACTGGAATAATATTTTTTAAAAACTTTCTAGGTCACAAAAGTAAAAATTCTAGATTGTTCTAGTTGTGATTGAATCTAGAATAATATTTTTTAAAAACTTTCTAGGTTACAAAAGTAAAAATTTTAAAGTGTTCTAGTTGTAATAGTAACTGGAATAATACTTTTCAAAAACTTTCTAGGTCACTAAAGTAAAAATTCTAGATTGTTCTAGTTGTGATTGAATCTAGAATAATATTTTTTAAAAACTTTCTAAGTCACAAAAGTAAAAATTTTAAAGTGTTCTAGTTGTAATAGTAACTGGAATAATACTTTTCAAAAACTTTCTAGGTCACTAAAGTAAAAATATTAGAGTGTTCCAGTTGTAATTGAATCTAGAACAATACTTTTTAAAAACTTTCTAGTACATAAAAGTAAAAATTCTAGATTGTTCTAGTTGTAATAGTAACTGGAATAATATTTTTTAAAAACTTTCTAAGACACAAAAGTAAAAATTCTAGATTGTTCTAGTTGTAATAGTAACTGGAATAATATTTTTTAAAAACTTTCTAGGTCACAAAAGTAAAAATTCTAGATTGTTCTAGTTGTGATTGAATCTAGAATAATATTTTTTAAAAACTTTCTAGGTTACAAAAGTAAAAATTTTAAAGTGTTCTAGTTGTAATAGTAACTGGAATAATATTTTTTAAAAACTTTCTAGTGCTTAAAAGTAAAAATTCTAGATTGTTCTAGTTGTGATTGAATCTAGAATAATATTTTTTAAAAACTTTCTAGTGCTTAAAAGTAAAAATTCTAGATTGTTCTAGTTATAATCTAATCTAGAATAATATTTTTTAAAAACTTTCTAGTGCTTAAAAGTAAAAATTCTAGATTGTTCTAGTTATAATCTAATCTAGAATAATATTTTTTAAAAACTTTCTAAGACACAAAAGTAAAAATTCTAGATTGTTCTAGTTATAATCTAATCTAGAATAATATTTTTTAAAAACTTTCTAAGTCACAAAAGTAAAAATTCTAGATTGTTCTAGTTATAATCTAATCTAGAATAATATTTTTTAAAAACTTTCTAGTGCTTAAAAGTAAAAATTTTAAAGTGTTCTAGTTGTAATAGTAACTGGAATAATATTTTTAAAAACTTTCTAGGACACAAAAGTAAAAATTTTAAAGTGTTCCAGTTGTGATTGAATCTAGAATAATATTTTTTAAAAACTTTCTAGGTCACTAAAGTAAAAATTCTAGATTGTTCCAGTTGTGATTGAATCTAGAATAATATTTTTTAAAAACTTTCTAGGACACAAAAGTAAAAATTTTAAAGTG
>Ga0214923_10000850_pt1 | contig 45024 bp, 31 predicted proteins | sample LL1510_MetaG_FD_177993 | JGI IMG/M metagenome (GOLD analysis project Ga0214923, IMG submission 177993) | Freshwater microbial communities from Lake Lanier, Atlanta, Georgia, United States - LL-1510 | ecosystem: Environmental > Aquatic > Freshwater > Lake | place: USA: Georgia | collected... | reverse complement strand
GTACGAGCGTCGCTTCGGCCAGCGACACGAGAAGCGTCGCGATGAACGCGAACGGCATCACCGCGATGAACTTCCCCATCACGCCCGAGACGAAGCAGAGCGGCAGGAACGTGATGACGGTCGTCAGGACGCTCGAGATGACGCTCGGCACCACCTCGACCGTGCCGTCGATCGCTGCGGCCGTCAGGCTCTTGCCCATCCGCCGGTGCCGCTCGACGTTGTCGCTGACCACGATGGCGTCGTCCACCACGATCCCGATCGCCATGAGGAAGGCGAACATGGAGAGCATGTTGAGCGTCTGGTCGGTCGCGAACATGAGCATCCCCGTCCCGAGCATCGAGAACGGAATGCCCATCGCCACCCAGAAGGCGATCTTCAGATCGAGGAACAGCGCCAGCATCACGAACACGATGACGAGACCCTGCAGCCCGTTCGACACGAGCATGTCGAGCCGGTCGCGGACGTCGATCGACTGGTCGGCCCAGGTCACCAGCTCGTACCCCGGCGGCAGCGACGCGTCACGCACGTAGGCATGGACCGCCGCCACCATCGCGAGCAGGTCCTCGTCGCTCGTGCGATCCACCGAGATCACCATGCCGGCGCGGCCGTTGATGCGGTTCGTCGAGGCGACGTCGGCGAACTCGTCCCGCACCGTCGCGAGGTCGCCCACCGTGAGCACGAGGCCGTCGGGCAGCGTGACGAGGGGCAACTCGGCGATGCCGGCACCGCTCGACCGTTTGTTCTTGCCCCGCAGGAGGATCTCGCCCCCTTCGCTGCGGATCGTGCCGCCGGGGAGCTCGAGGTTCTCGCGCCGGACGATGTCGGCGACCGCCCGGAGCGACAGCCCGTACTCCCGCAGCGTCGCCTCGGGGATCTCGATGTCGATCTCGTACTCCTTCGCCCCCTGGATGTTGGCCGCCGAGACGGCCGAGAGGCCGAGCAGGTCGTCGCGCACCTCCTCGGTGACGTCCCGCAGTTCCTCCTCCGCCACGCCCCCTTCCCTGCCCGGAGGTGCGAGCACGCCCACCTTGATCGCCGGCGTGCGGAGCGTCACCTGCTCCACCTTCGGATCCTCGGCCAGCTCGGGAAAGCTCGGGATGCGGTCGACCTCGGACCGGATCTCGGCGAGCGTCTTCTGGACGTCCTTCACCGACTCCTGCAGCTCGAAGACGCAGAAGCCCGACCCCTCCTGGGCGACGCTGGTCACCTTCTTCACGCCCGCGACGCTGCGGCAGGCCTCCTCGATCTTCTGGCAGATGCCCTCCTCGACCTCCTCGGGCGTGGCGCCCGGATAGGGCACCGTGACGAGCACGATCTCGAGGTCGAACTCGGGAAACACCTCGCGACGCATGGTGCCGAACGCCAGCGCGCCGACGAGCAGCACCGCCATGACGAGCGTGTTCATGGCCGGCATGTTGTTGACCGTCCACGAGACGACCGTCCTCATGTCGCATCCTCGCCATCGAGACCGCCCGCTGCCGCCGGTGTCGCGACCGTGCCCGCCGCCTCGGCCACCGCCATGCCCTCGTGCGGATGCGACAACTGGCTCACGACGACCCGGTCACCCGCCTCGAGCCCCGAGGCCTCCGACTCGAAGAGCACGCGGCCGTCCGCCACCTGCACCGGCTTCGGCCGCACGATGACGAGGCGGTCGTCGCGCACGAGCCAGACGTCCCCGCTCGGTCGCAGCGCCTCCTCGGGGATCGACACGAGCGGGTGCGGCGAGGCGACGTGCACGCGGACCTGCACGAACATGCCGCGCATGAGCGAGCGCGGCGCACCGGGCGGAAGCTGCTGGAGGGGCACGCCGTAGCGATCCATCGCCCGGGTCCGCGTCGGCGCCGCCACCCGGACCCTGCAGGGGAGCGTGCGGGTCTTTTCGTCGAGGCCGCGCCCCTCCTGCCGGGAGAGCACGCCGTCCCACTCGTACGTGTGTCCGCCGATCGTGAAGACGACCGTGGCCGGCGCATCGGGCAGGGCATGCGCCGCCCCCGGCGCATCGGCGATGGAGGCCGACCGCCACACGCGGGCGACCTCGTCCATCTGCAGGCTCGTGCGCACCTCCGCCGCGCTGGTGTCCTCGATCGTGACGAGGGGCATGCCCTTCGACACGAACGAATCCTGCTCCACGTGCTCCTCGACGACGATGCCGTCGGCGGGCGCGACCACCCGCGTCCGCGAGAGGTCGAGCCGGGCCTTGTCGAGCATCGTCGATGCCAGGGCCTGCGCCTCCTCGAGACGGTTGCGTCGCTTCCGCAGGACGCGCGCCTGCCCCTGGAGATTCGTCAGGCTCGTGGTGGCCGACAGCTCGTCGCGCACCGCGCGGTCGTGCTCCGTCTCGGTGACGATCCGCCCCGCCTTGAGGGCATCGAGCCGCCGCACCTCGCGACGGGCGAGGTCGAGCTGGCGCCCCGCCAGATCGCCGGCCGTGGCGTTCTGTGCGATCTCCTCGTCCACCTCCTCGATCGAGAGTCGGGCCTGGGTCAGCTCGCGCTCGAGGCGGGCGACGTCGAGCTCGTAGTCGCGCGGATCGATCTCGAGGAGCAGCGTGCCCTGCGCGACGAAGCGGCCCGCCTCACAGGCCTCCGCCTTGTGGCGGACACGCCCGGGCACCTCCGCCGCGAGCGTCACCTCACGCAGCGGCACGACCGTCCCGTCGAGCCGGAGCGTGAGGCCGTCGGTCTCGGCGGCGACCTCGGCCGTGCGCACGAGCGCCGCCGATGGCCGCTCGGCCGTCCGACGCTCCGGCGGCGCCTGCCGACCGAGCATCGCGAAGGCCGCGACGCCCATCGCCAGGATCACGAGCGGCGTCACCCACCCCACGATCGCACGTGCCACCTTCATGGAGCACCATCCTCCGAGCCGTCCGATCCTGCCCCCTCCCCGGGCCCCCGCGACCACGCGGTACCGAGCGGCGGGCCGGCGCCGAGCGCAGCCAGGGTGAACGACGTGACATGGTCCGCAAGCCGGGCCGGAGCATGGTGCGACTCGCGCTCCGACGCGGGCACGAGCATCCCGACCACGTCACCGGCCGCCCGATAGAGGAAGCACTGGCCGACGACGCTCAGGGCGACACGTCGCAGCCGGGGCGCATCGAGACTGTCCGCAGACAGCTCGCGGAGGATCGACACGAGACCGTCGAAGTGGGGCCGGATGTAGTCCTCGACCAGTTCGCGGCAGGCCTCCGTCGGATGAAGCACCTCCCGCAGCATGAGCCGCACCTGCCAGTCGGGCTGGCCGAACCCGAGCATCCGCTCGAGCAGGTTGCCGACGAAGTCACGCAGCTTCCGCTCGGGCGGCGTCCCCGGCTCCCACCGCGGCTCGGGCACCTGCCGCTCGCGTTCGCGGTGGGCGTGCTTCACGCTCTCGATGTAGAGCCGCCGCTTCTCGCCGAAGTAGTAGTTCACCGCCGCGACGTTCACGCCCGCCGCGAGGCAGATGTCGCGGACCGTCGCCGCCTCGAACCCCCGCTCGGCGAACTCTCGTCCTGCAGCGGCCAGGATCCGATCGCGGGGGTCGTCCCCGGTCGGCCGGTCGGTCGTCGGATGGGAGGCTGGTGCGGTGGCCACGGAGAGCCCGCCGGGGGGCGATCGGGGATTCGCGGCGGCGAAGCCGATTCAAACGGATGTTTGATCGCATCAAACGCGTGTTTGAAACAATCGTATCCCGGCCTTCCATCCCGGCCAATCCCGTTCTCGGGCGGGCGGATCGGAACGCGCCCGCACGAGCGCGCAGGTCTCTGGCACACCGGCGGACGGAACCGTCTCTACGGTCGCAGCCGGCGTCCGACGACGCGGGCGATCGCCGCAGCGATGTCGTCGAGAGGCAGCACGGAGTCGGCGAGCCCCTCCTCGGCCACCGCCTTGGGCATGCCGTAGACGGCACAGCCCGCCGCGGCCTGGGCCACGACGTAGCCCCCTTCGCGCCTGATCGCCGTGCACCCCTCCACACCGTCGCGCCCGATGCCGGTGAGGACGACCGCGAGCGTTTTGGCACCCAGAATCGGGGCGAGCGATTCGAGCAGCGTGTCGAACGAGGGACGACAGCCGAGCCGATGCGGGCCGTCGTGGACCACACAGCGAAAGCCCCCTCCCGGCGCCCGATCGATCCGCATGTGCGCCCCGCCGGGAGCGATGTACACGGTGCCCGGTGCGACGGGCATGCCATCGGCGGCCTCCACGACCCGCAGCCGCGACAGCTCGTCGAGCCGCGTGGCCAGCTGCGCCGTGAACCCGGCCGGCATGTGCTGCACGACGATCACGGGCGACGGCAGATCGGCCGGCAGGGCCGGCAGCAGCGACGTGAGTGCCTGTGGACCTCCCGTGGACGTGCCGATGGCGACGACATCGAAACGCCCCTCGCGAGCGGCCACCGCGCGAGGCGACCCGGCCGCGGCGTCCCTCGTCGCGTGCTCCATGGCGGGCGGCATGGCTGCTGCGGCGGCGACCGTCCGCGCGTCGACGATCGCCGCGATCTTCTCGAGGAGCGCGGCGTGGATGTGGGCCCGCACCTGGTGCGTCTCGAGGCCGGCCGGCTTGGTCACGAAGTCGAAGGCGCCCTCCATGAGGGCCTCCACCGTCGCCGGCGAGCCCTCGCTCGTGAGGCTGCTGACCATGATCACCTTCGCCCGGCTGCCCCGGCGGCGCAACTCGCGGAGCGCCCCGAGGCCGTCGAGCCGCGGCATGGAGACGTCGAGCGTGACGACATCCGGCCTGAGCGATTCGGCCTGGGCCACGGCGTCGAGCCCGTCGTGGGCCACCCCCACCACATCGACGCCGGGCACGTGGGACAGGACGTTCAGCAGCATCTGCCGGTAGAGGGCCGAGTCGTCGGCGACGAGGACGGCGATGCGTCGGCCGGTCATCGGGCTCATGACGATGCAGGGGCCACGGCCAGGGGGGACGGGGACGGCTTCACCACGCGCGACGTCGACGTGATCCGGCCCTGATGGCTGACGGGATTGTGCCGGCGAGAAAGGCCCTTCCGGCTGCACAAGGCCGGCGGAGCGGTTTGAATCGACGGGTTGCGGAGGCTATATCCAACGTGGGATGGGTCGCTGCGCTCGGCGTGACTCCGACGCATCGGCCGGGGAGGCGACCCGTCATTCCGGCCGACGACGTCCGGTCCCCCGGTCCGAGCAGCAATTGGCCACACCCTCACGCCCAGACAGCATAGCGAGACGCCCATCGGCATGAACGCCCTCCCCGACGCGGCCGCCCCGACCCCCGCGCGCGCCGCCGGCACCTCGCAGTTCGTGGGTTTCCGGCTCGCGAACCAAAACTACGTCTTCCGGATCGAACGGATCCGTGAAATCGTCATCCCCACCGGCATCGCGAGCCTGCCCGAGGTGCCGGCGTGCATCGACGGCGTGAGCAACCTGCGGGGCACGATCATCCCGATCGTCAACCTCCGCGTCCTCTTCGGGCTCGAACGCCGTCCGATCGACGCCGAGACACGCACGATCGTCGTCAACGTCGGCCAGCGGGTGATGGGGTGTATCGTCGACTCGGTCTCCCGCGTGATGCGCATCGCCGCGGACCAGATCCAGCCGGCGAACGACGCGGTGCTCGTCAGCGGCCGCGGGTTCATCGAGGGCTTCGCCCGCGCGGCCGACGACCTGTTCATCGTCCTCGACATCGACCAGCTGCTCGATCCCACGCGGCTCGACGAGGTGCAGCGGGCAGCGCTCGCCCGGCCGACCGACGTTCCCCCTGCTTCCGGAGCCACCTGACATGGCGGTGCCGACCAGAAAGAACCTCTCCGCCGGCAGCGTCGTCGCGGCGCTCGACCACTCGATGGCCCGCATCGAGTTCGAGCCCGACGGCACGATTCGAGACGCCAATGCGAACTTCCTCGACCTCATGGGCTACACGCTCGGCGAGGTGCAGGGGCGGCCGCACTCGATCTTCGTCGACGAGGCCACGCGCACCGGCGAGGACTACCGGCGGTTCTGGATGCGGCTCCGCGATGGGGCGTTTCAGGCGGGAGAGTTCTGCCGGCTCGCGAAGGACGGCCGCCCGGTCTGGATCCGAGCCACCTACAACCCCGTGCGTGGCGCCCGCGGCGCGGTGGTCGGCGTGGTCAAGTTCGCTGTGGACGTGACCACGCAGGTCGTCCAGCGGAATGCCGACCTTCAGCGGCAGCAGCAGTTCGTGGAAATGGTCGAGAACACGAGCGTGCGGCTCATCCTCGCCGATCGCGACTCGAAGATCATCTACATGAATCCGGCCTCGCTCGCGGCGCTCCGCCGCCTCGAGCGCTTCCTGCCCTGCAAGGCCGATGAGATCATCGGCAGGTCGTTCGACATCTTCCACAAGCGGCCCGAGCACCAGCGCGGCATCGTGGCCAACCCGGCCAACCTGCCCCATCGCACGAAGTTTCCACTCGGCGACGAATGGCTCGACCTCACCGTATCGGCGCTCAAGGACCGTGACGGGAGCTACATGGGCCCCCTCGTGACCTGGGAGGTGATCACCGAGCAGGTGCGGCTCCGGGAGCGGGAGGAAATCCAGCAGGCCGAGCTCCTCGCCGCCAAGGAGGACCTCGAGCGGAAGGTGCGGTCGCTGGTCGACGTGTTCAACGCCGCCTCCCACGGCGACCTGACGGGAGAGCCGGGGTTCGCCGGGGACGACGACATGGGCCGCCTCGCGGCCAACGCGAGCGCGATGTTCAAGGATCTGCGGTCGCTCGTCCGCCAGATCTCCGAGGCGGCCGACCAGCAGAACGAGGGCGCGCGGATGATCGCCGAGAGTTCCGGCGGCCTCAGCGAGGGCGCCCAGTCGCAGGCCGCCAGCGTGGAGGAGATGACGGCGGCCGTCGAGCAGCTCGTCAGTTCGATCGAGGCGATCTCCCGCAGCGCGGCCGACAGCCGCCAACAGGCGGAGGAGACGACGGGCATGGCGGAGGCGGGACGCGGTGCCGTCCGCGAGGCGATCGACTCGATGAAGCTCATCCGCAAGTCGTCCGAGCAGATCAACGACATCATCCAGGTGATCAGCGAGATCGCGAGTCAGACCAACCTGCTGGCCCTCAACGCGGCGATCGAGGCGGCCCGCGCCGGCGAGCATGGCCTCGGCTTCGCGGTCGTCGCCGACGAGGTGCGGAAGCTGGCCGAGCGGGCCAGCGAGGCCGCCAAGGAGATCACGCTCCTCATCAAGGAATCGACGAAGCGGGTGCAGGAGGGTGCCGGCCTGTCGGAGAGGGTCGGGCAGTCGCTCGAATCGATCGTCGCGGCCGTCGGCCGGACCGCGACCGGCATCGGGGCGATCGCCGCGGCCACGGAGTCGCAGTCGGCGAGCGCCGCCGAGGTGAAGATGGCGATCCGCTCGGTCTCACAGACGACCGAATCCAACGCGGCGTCCGCCGAGCAGATGGCGGCCAGCGCGGAGGAGCTCGGGGGCCAGGCGGAGGGCCTGCGGAACCTCGTCAAGCGATTCAAGGTCTGACGCCGCCCGCGGCCTCGTCCGTTCCAGTCTCGCCTCCCCCGCCATGCTCACGCGCCCCCCGCGAGCGATGCCGTCGTGTTCGAACTGACCAAGCTGACGCCGGAGCAGTTCGAGCGTTTTCGGCTGTTCATCTTCCGCCAGACCGGCATCCACATGCACGACGGCAAGATCACCCTGCTGAGCAACCGCATCCGCCGTCGGCTCAAGGAACACGCCATCGAGTCGTTCGAGGACTACTACGAGCGGCTCACCAAGGGGCGGCTCCCGGGCGAACTGGAGCATTTTCTCGACGCGATCACGACGAACGAGACCCACTTCTTCCGCACGGGCGGGCACTTCGAGTGGTTCGGGGGCCCCTTCCTCGACGACCTGCTCGCGCGGGCCGCCGCAGGACGCCACGACCGCACGCTCCGCGTCTGGTCCGCCGCGTGCAGCTCGGGCGAGGAGGTCTATTCGCTGGCAATCTGCCTCGCGGAGGCAGCCGGACGGCTCCCGGGCTGGCGACCGACCATCCTCGGCACCGACATCAGCGAATCGATGCTGGCCGCGGCCCGGCGGGGCATCTACCCCCGTCGCTCGCTCGAGCAGGTGTCGCCGGAACGGCTCGCGAGGCACTTCGCGTCGCAGCCCGACGATCTCTGGGAGGTGAAGGCCGCGGTGCGTCGTCCGTGCGAATTCCGTCGCCACAACCTGCTCGAGCCGTTGTCGGCGCCCCGGCAGGACTGCATTTTCGTGCGGAACGTCATGATCTACTTCAATCGCGAGTCGAAGGTCGTCGCCGTCCGGCATCTCGTCGACGCCCTCGCACCGGGAGGCTACCTGGTGGTGGGCCCGGCCGACGGCATCCACGACGTGCTCGGGGACCTCACGAAACGCTCGACATTCCTGTATCAGAAGGCGTGATCGCCCGCGCCATGCGTGCACCAGACGTGACCACCATGCCCCCTCCCGGCTCCGAGACCGTCCGATGAGCGACTCCCGCCCCCTCGACCTCTCTTCCGACGACATGGCGGACTACCTCCGCATGTACATCGACGAGACGGGTGAGCACCTCGACGCCCTCGTGGAGACGCTGCTTGCCCTCGAGGCCGACCCGGACGATGCCGCCGGACTCAACGAGGCGTTCCGTCTGATCCACTCGATCAAGGGGTCGTCGGCGCTGCTCGGCCTCGACCGGATCACCACGCTGACGCATCACCTCGAGAGCCACTTCGAACGGCTGCGGACGGGCCGGCGCGTTCTCGACGGCGCCACGATGAACGTGGTGCTGCGATGCATCGACTTCCTGCGGACATGCAACGATCACCTCCGCCACGGCCGGCCGCTGGGCTCGGCCGGTGACCTTCTCGAGGAGGTGAAGGCCCTCGAGACGATGGCGGGGGCGACCGCGGGCGGGGGACGCGACCCCAGCCCGCGCACGACGGCCGCAGCCACCGCGTCGTCCGTGCCGCCAGCCCCCCCACCGGGCGCGAGCGGCCACGAGGTCCCGAAGTCGGCCGCTCCGGCCCCCCTCCCCGACACGGCCGCGACGCCCGACGCGGCGGGCTCCGCCCAGCCGGCGTCCGCGGCGCCGCCCTCGAGGCATTGGCGTGTCACCGTCGCCCTGCGCCCCGGGCTCCCGCTTGCGGAAATGAAGGTCGAACTGATCCTCACCCGACTGGCGGCGGAGGGAGATCTCGTCGATCTGCAGCCGCCGCGCGAAACGCTCGCCGATCGTCCCGACCTCTCCGGGTTCGAGGCGATCCTGCGGAGCGGAGCCGATCGAGCGGCCGTCGTCGCGGCGGCGCGCGTCGAGGGCGTCGAGGGCATCGACGTGGAGGAGGTCGATCCGGACGCGCGGGCCGCCCTGCCGTCGTCGCCCGGCACACCGGATGCCATCGTGCATGGGGCCGACGATCCCGCCCGCGACACCGCCGGTCCGACACCGCGCGCCGCGACGGAGCCGACCGCCGCGGCCAGCGACGCCGACCCGGTCGCGAAGAGCGGTCCGCCGCTGGCGGAAACCGTCCGCGTGGACGTCGAACGGCTCGACATCCTGCTCAACCTCGTGGGGGAGCTCGTCGTCAGCCGGGCGCGGCTCACCCAGCTCGCCGGCGAGCTCGCGCCCACGTTCAAGAAGTCCGGGCTGTCCGGCCGTCTGGCGGGCACCGTCGACGCGCTGCGCGACCTCCTGCGACAGACCGAAGCCGAGCACGGCGCGCCGGGTGTGCGACCGGAGGGCGGCCACGGCGGAACCGTCATGGGGATGCTCGTCGAGCAGCTCGGTCAGCTCGATCAGCAGGTCCGGCTCTGGGAGGAGAGTCGGCTGGCCTTCGATGAACTCGCCGTGGCGATCGATCAGCTCACCCGGGTCTCGAACAGCCTCCAGCGCGGCGTCCTCAACACGCGGATGGTCCCGGTCGGACCCCTCTTCAACCGGTTCAAGCGGTCCGTCCGGGACATCGCCCGGGAGCTCGACAAGCGGGTCCGGCTGGAGCTGGCGGGCGAGAAGACCGAGCTCGACAAGCGGATGATCGACGAGATCGGCGATCCGCTCAATCACCTCGTCCGCAACTGCATCGACCACGGGATCGAGCCGGCGGACGTGCGGCTCGGTCATGGCAAGCCGGAGGTCGCCACCGTGCGGCTGGCCGCGTCGCACCGCGGCAACAACGTCTTCATCACGGTGGAGGACGACGGTGGCGGCATCGACACCGGCCGGGTCCGGCAGATCGCCGTCCAGCGCGGCATCGTCGCCGCGGACGTGGCGGAGGCGCTCGGCGAGCGCGAACTCGTCGAACTCATCTTCCAGCCCGGGTTCAGCACCGCGGCCCGGGTGTCCGACATCTCGGGGCGGGGTGTCGGCATGGACATCGTCCGCACGCGGATCGCGGCGCTCAACGGGACGATCGAGGTCGAGACGGAGGCCGGCCGCGGCACCCGCTTCACGATCCGCCTGCCGTTGACCCTCACCATCACGCGGTGCATGCTCTTCGGCCTGCCCCAGGGCGTGCTCGCGATCCCGATCGAGAACGTCCGGGAGATCACGTCGGTCGCGAGGCATCCGCGCATGACGGTCGAGGGACGGGAGGTCTGTGACGTGCGTGGCGAGTTCCTCCCGGTCGTGGGCATCGAGGAGATCTTCTCGTGGCCCGCCGCCGGCGAACGGTCGCCGACGCGGGCCGACCTGCCCAACATCGCCATCCTCCACGCCAACAACCGCGTGCTCGGACTCCGCGTCGACACGCTGCTCGGCGGGCAGGACATCGTCGTCAAGCCGCTCGACGAGAACTTCGTGCACGTCCGCGGTCTGGGAGGCGCAAGCGTGCTGGGCGACGGCACCGTCTGCATGCTGCTGGATGTCGCGGCGTGCCTCGACCTCGTCCGCCGCGGGCACGACTCCCTCGCAACCACCGTTCACGCCTCCTGACTGAGCCGCCTCCGGAACCGCGCATGTCCGACGGATCGATCACCCGCCAGACCCACCTCTTCGTGCGCGCCGCCGACGACGCCTCCCGGGCGCTGTCGCGCTGGCTCGGCCGGCCGACCCGCATCTCGGTCCGACGGCTCGAGGCGCTGCCCCTCGAGCGCGCCGTCGGCGTGCTCGGCGGGGGCGAGGGCCCGCTGGTGGCCTGCGCGATGCGCATCTCGGGCGCGATCGACGGGATCCTCGTGCTGGCGTGCGACGATCCCAGCGGCCTCGCGCTGGCCGACATGCTCCTCGGCCGGGCCGCGGGCACCTCCACCGAGTGGGGCGAACTCGAGACGTCGGCCGCGGTGGAGACGGCGAACATCATCGGCTGCGCCTACCTCAACGCGATGACGCTCTCGGAGGGCCCGCAGGGCACGACGCCCCGGGACGCCGAGGTGCTGCCGACGCCGCCGTGGTTCGTCCGCGACTTCGCGGCGGCCGTGATGGAGGGCGTCATGCTTTCCCAGGCGTCGGACGGGGCGACGATCTTCCTCACCCACACCGACTTCGTGATCGAGGACTCGCCGGTGACCTGCTCGCTCCTCTTCGTTCCCGGGGCCGGCATCCGGACCGACGCGTGACGCACCCCCCCGCGCCCTCCCGCAGAAACGCCGACGTGGCACCGACGCCCCCCGCGACGCGCCCGACCGCCTTTCACACCAACGCCATCGGCATCGGCGAGATCGGCGTGGCGCGCCACGAGGGCGTCCTCCGCACGTTCGTCGGCTCCTGCATCGGACTGGCGATCTACGACCAGCGTCAGCGCGTGGCGGGCCTGGCCCACATCATGCTGCCCGACTCGAAGGGCGACCCGAGCCAGCCCGGACGCTATGCCGACACCGCGATCCCCGAGATGATGCGGCTGCTCCGCGACACGGTGGGCGGGCTCAATCTGCGACTCGCCGCCAAGATGGTCGGCGGCGCGAAGATGTTCGCCTTCCAGTCCGGTGTCACCGTGGGAGACCAGAACGTCGCCGCCGTCGAGCGCATCCTCCAGGGCCTGGGCATCCCGGTCCTCGCCCGGGACTGTGGAGGCGAGCGCGGCCGCCGCGTGTCGTTCGACATCACGAACGGCGAGATGCGCGTCGAGACGCTCGGCCTGCCGCCCGCGATCCTCTGATCCGACCATCCCTTCCGCTGGAGCACGCTCATGAACGCCGCCACCAAGCCCCGGCTGCTCGTCGTCGATGACGCGCTCATCATGCGGGCGATGATCAAGGACGTGGCCCGCCACGCCGGATGGGAGATCGCCGGCGAGGCGGCCACCGGGGCCGAGGCGGTGGCGCGATACCGGGAACTCAAGCCCGACCTCGTCACCCTCGACATCGTGATGCCGGAGATGGACGGCGTCGAGGCGCTGCGCACGATCCGGGCCGAGGATCCGGCCGCCCGGGTCGTCATGGTGAGCGCCATCGACCAGCGGGCCAAGCTGACGGAATGCATCCAGCTCGGCGCCCGCGACTTCGTCGTGAAGCCGTTCGATCGGCAGGCGCTCGGCTCGCTCTTCCAGAATCTGATCCCGCACGCCTGACACGCACGGCCGCTCAGCGCTCCGCGTCGGCGGCGACCGCGTCGGCGGCGAGGCGGCCGCTCACGAGCGCGCCGTTGATCGACGCGCTCGTGCAATGGTCCCCGCAGACGACGAGCCCCGGGGCGAGCCGCGCCGTCGCGGGCCGCTCGCGTCTGGCCGCTGGCGACTCGTCCGGCAGCGCCCGCGGCACGGGGATGGTGGTCAGATGGCGCCAGCCACGCACGCCCGCTCCGAACCACGCCGCCGCCTGATCGCGGACGGCCGCCACGAGGGCCACCCCGTCGTCCGGTGCCGTCGCGCGCACCGAAACCTGCACGAGCGCGGCACCCGGCGGGGCGTAGCCATCCGCCACGTCGGACGGCACGGTGAGGTTGTCGATCGGCCCCCGCGCCTCGGCCGATACGACGAGCGTGCGCGAGGCGAGGGGCGAACGATCCGCCGCGAACGCGACGAGGCGGGTCGGCTTCCAGGCCCGCGTGCCGCTCCGCGTGGACCAGGGGGCGGGCAGCAGCCTGCCGGCGGCCGCCGCATCGGTGGCGACGACGACGTCGCGGGCGGCGATGATCGTGCCGTCGGCGAGCGTCACCCGACCGGGCTCGACGGCCGCGGCACTCGTGCCGGTCCGCACGGTCGCATCGGGAAGCGCGGCGGCGAGCTGCCGGGGAATCGCGTCCATGCCCCCCCGGGGCAGGCAGGCACGCCCCAGCGCGAACATCGCGAAGTCGAAGAGGAACACGGTCGAGGCGGTGTCGAGGGACCGCTCGAGGAACACGCCTCCAAAAAAGGGCTCGAAGAAGCGGCGCACGAAACCCGGCGAGAAGCCGCGGGCGGCGAGGGCCTCGCGGGTGGTCTTCTCCGCGGCGGAGGAGGGAGCGTCGGGGTCGAGCCGTCCGCCACGCCAATCCCGCACGGCATCGTGCCTGAGCCTCGCGACCCGCAGACCGTCCGCGATGCCGACGGTGCCCCGCAGCAGGCCGGCGAGGGCGGTCAGCGGCTCGCGCCACGGATCGGCGATCGGCGAGAGTCGGCCCCCCTCCGCGACGAGCGCGCCGGCGTCGAAGCGGCCGAGCGCGAGCGCGTCGAGATCGAGCTGCCGACGTCCTTCGGGGTAGGCGTCGTTGTAGACCTGGAACCCGCGATCGATGCGAAAGCCCTCCACGGCCTCCGTCGCCACCCTGCCGCCGAGGCGATGGTCCGCCTCGATCACCACCACGCGCCTGCCGGCGCGGGAGAGCTGCCGCGCACAGGCGAGCCCCGCGAGGCCGGCACCGACGACGATGGCGTCGAGACGGTCACCGTCGCTCATGGAGCCCTCACGTCGGCGACGGTGGCCAGCGCGCGATCGATCCACCGCGCGGCGGCCATGCCGCTCGATGCCGCCCCCTCGACACGCGGTCCGGCGAATGCGTCCCCGCAGCAGGCGATCGGCGGCGCGTCGGAGACCGCGACCAGCGGCTCCGATACGATCGTGGTCGGCAGCGCGAACTTCCACCGCTGCAGCGAGGTCGCCACCACGACCCGAACCGGGTCACCGTCGATCCACGGCCTCGCGTGCTCGAGCAGGATCCGCTCGACGTCCGCGGGCGCCGCGTCGAAATGCTCGCGACTGAACCGCCCCGTCGCATGGATCGTGAGGGCCGGCACGGCGGAGATGCCCTTCTGCTGGTTGTCGGCGATCCACGCCACCACACCCCCCTCGTCGACGGCAAACTGGATGCCGCCCGGCGGCGGCACGAGGCTCGGTCGATCGAGCACGACCATGAGGGCGAAGCAGGGATCGTAGCCGACCCCGGCGAGCCGGTCGCCCGCCGCCGGGCCGAGGACGACCCCGGCGGCCGCGAGGAGGTCGAGCGATTGCGGCACGGGCGCCGTGAGCAGCGCGCCGCGGGCCGACAAGGCCTCGCCCGGAGCACCGTCGGCCGCCTCGAGCATGACGTCGACGCGACGGCCATCCCCGTGCACCCCGGACGGTCCGACGGCGACGGCGCGGCTCGCCGTGCGGATCACACATCGACCCGACGATCCCGCCGTGGTCGCGAGTGCCGCGAGCCGCTTCGGCAGATCGGTCATGCCGGTCGCGCCGCGCCAGCGGGGATGCCCGTCGCCGGCGGCGGGCACGGCGTCGCGCGTGAATCCGTGGCACCACACGGCGACCGTGCCGTCCGCCGCGGCGTCCCGCACGAGCCCCTCGAAGCCGCGCCCACGGACGGTGAAGAATTGCGCGCCGTGGTCGCACACCGCCGCGCCGACGCGGCGCGTGGCCATCCTCCCCCCCACGCCCCGGGACTTCTCGAGGACGATCACCCGCCGACCCGCCCGCACGAGCTCCCCGGCGGCGCAGAGCCCGGCGATCCCGGCGCCGATGACGACCACGTCGGTCTCCGACACGGTCCGCGCGCCGGTCGCGCCGTCGATCACGTCGTGCCTCCTCCCGAGGGCAGGAGCATCCGCAGCGGCTCGGTCGTGCAGGGAAGCCGCGGTGAGGCGAGCACCTCCCCCGCCGTGCACCCGGCCATGAGTCCGGCCGTCTCGGCCATCGCGCGCACCCGCGGAAAGACGTGGGCCTTCTCCGGAGGAAACTGCGAGGGGTAGCACGCGATCGCCTCGAGCTTCACGTCGAGAAAGCCGGTGATGTCGACGACGAGCGGCCAGCGGCCGTGCGGCACGGTCGGAATGCCCGCGAAGAGGAAGTAGGTGAGAAACTGCGGCACCGTGTGCACCGGCAGGCCGGCGAACGTGTCATCCCACTTCGTCAGCCGCGAATAGAAGACCGCGGCCTCGGTGATCGCGACCGCCTGGGCATGATCGGGCGACGCCAGCGGCGTGCCGTCCGCCAGACCGAGTACGACCCCGGGCCGCCAACGACGAAACACCTTCGCGAGGGCGACCCGCACCTCGAACGTGTCGAACAGCCGCCGGTTGGGGAACGGCAGCGTCTCGCGATGCACCGCACCGAGCACCCGCGCGGCGGCCGTCGCCTCGGCGAGACGCTCCGCGGGGCCGCTCGACCGCGGCGTCGGCTCGCCGTCCGTGAGATCGACGATGCCGACGCGGTGCCCCTGCGCGGCGAGCAGGGCGAGCGTGCCGCCGCACCCGATCTCGACGTCGTCCGGATGGGCGCCGACAGCGATGACGTCGAGCGGTTGAGGGAGGGCGTCCATGCGGAAGAGCCGTGCGGTGCGGGGACGACGTCGCTCCCGCGGAAAGCGGTCCGCGGCCCACTCAGCCCCTGCTCGGCTTGGTCGCGGCGATGAGGAACGTGGGGTTGATGGCTTCGAAGCGGATGCGGTCGAGCTGCTCGATGCCGCGGGCGATGTTGACCATCCAGTAGGCGGCATCCGCCGATCGCGCCCGCAGGATCGCGTGCACGGCCGCGAGGTTCTCGATCGAGTTGCACGCCGTGACCAGCCGCCCTCCCGGCCGGAGCCGCTCCCACGCGCCGGTGACGAGCATCGCCACGTCACGGCCGCGGCCGCCGACGTAGACCGCATCGGGGTCGGGGAGCGTCGCCCAGGCCTCCGGCGCCCGCCCGAGGACGGCGTGCAGGTTGGCGACACCGAACCGCCGGGCGTTCTCCAGGATCAGCTGGTGGTCATCGGGGTCCATTTCGATCGCGTGGACGGCGCCCGCGGAGGCGAGCCGTGCGGCCTCGAGACCGACCGACCCGCTGCCCGCCCCGACATCCCAGACGACGCTGTCGGACCGCAGGCCGAGTTCGGCCAGCGCGAGGGAGCGCACCTCGGCGGGCGTGAGAAGGCCCCGCTTGGGACGCGACTCGAGGAAGCACTCGTCGGGGTTGCCGAAGAGCCTGCCGCCGGCGGCCCCCGGGGGATCGGCCACCGGCGCCTTCCGCACGAGGATCATGACGTTGAGCGCACCGAACGACTCGCGGGCGATCTCGGCGAGCGATCCCTGGGTGACCCGCTCGTCCGGCGAGCCGAGGTTCTCGCACACGTACGACTGGAAGGCGTCGATCCCCTCGTCGAGGAGCGCCGCCGCCACGGCATTGGGGGGCCATTGTTCGCTCGTGAAGAGGCCCGCCGTGTCGCACGAGCGGATCCGGTCGATCACCCGCTCGATCGACTGGCCCGACAGGTTGGCGAGGAACGCGTCCTCCCACGACTCCTTCACGCGAGCGAAGGCCAGCTGCATGCTGCTGACGTGCGGAACGACCTCGAACCGCTCCTTCCCGAGCCTGCCGCAGACGTACCGGGCGGTGCCGTAGAAGAGCGGGTCACCCGAGGCGAGGACGACGACTCGGCCGGTCGAACCCGCGATCCGCTCCACCAGCTCCTCGAGACTCGCCGCCGTCCTCAGGCGTCCGCGAATCGCGTCGGGAACGAGTGAGGCGCACGACGCCGGCCCGAGCAGCACCTCGGCCGACTCGACGATCCGCCGGGCGTGCGCGGTGATCCCCTCGACCCCGTCGTCGCCGATGCCGACGATGTGGACCTTCTCCTCGACCGGCACCGGACCTCCCGAACGCGAGCACGGACTGGGGGCGTGCGACCCGGGGCCACTCAGGCCTGGAACGAGCTGCCGCAGCCGCAGCTCTTCTTCGCGTTCGGATTGTCGAACGTGAACCCGCGCTTGTCGATGCCCTCGTGGAAGTCGAGCGTCGTGCCGTCGAGGAAGAGGTCGCTCTTCTTGTCGACCACGACGGCGACGCCGTGCTGGTCGCTCTTCGTGTCACTCTTCGGGTCGAACTGCGTGTCGAAGCCGAGCGAGTACGAGAAACCGCTGCACCCGCCCCCCGCGACGCCCACGCGCAGCAGGGTCGCGGGATCGAGCCTCTGGTCCGAGATGATCTTCTTCACTTCCGACGCGGCTTTTTCCGTGATCGTGACCGACATGGCGAGCGTTCCTCCTGCTGAAACCACATCCCCGACACCGGGGGAAGGGCGACACCGCCGAGATATCGCACCTCGGCATGAGAAAAATATAGCCCGCCCGTCCGACCCGGCCAAGGGACGTGCGTCGCGCACCCGTCCCACGCCAGTCCCACCCGCGGTGCGTCCCGGCCGGCCGTTCAGCGGACTCCACGGAGGTCCGCGGCATCGGGCTGGCCGACCTCGATCAGCTGCACGGCGTCGGCCACGACGTGCCCGCTCGTGCCGGCGGTGCCGATCGTGACATCGAGCGCACCGGGCGGCAGCCGAAACGGTCCCGGCAACGCGAGGCCCTCGACGGCCTCCGTCCGCTGATCGATGTGAAACGTCCGCGGCCCGTCGGGCAGGCCGATGGTCACGGGCACCCGCGCGGCCCGGTTGCCGGAGTGCGTGAACCAGATCCGCACCTCGTAGGTCCCCGCCCGTGGCACCGCGGCCGTGAAGACGACCTGCTTTTCACCGTCGCCCGCCGGCCGCTTGTCGGCATCGCCATCGTGCAGGTAGTCCGACCCGACGAAGCCGCCGATCGACGCGCTCGAGGACCACGCGCCGACGACCCGGGCCGCCGCGTTGTCCACGACGATTCCGCGCAGGCTGGCGGCGTCCCGCCCCGCTGCGGCGCCGCGCACGGGGCCGCTCCACTCGAGCACCTGCCCGTCGGCGAGCAGCCGCTCGCGCAGCGCCGCGTACTCGACATCCTGCACCGACGTTCCCGCCCCGATCGCCAGCGACGCGGCCGTGGCCGCCGACTGGCCGAGCACCATGAAGACCGGCTCCATGCGGATCGACCCGTAGGCGATGTGCGAGGCGGACAGGCAGACGGGCACGAGCAGGTTCTCACATTCCTCGCGTCGGGGCCGGATGCTGCGGTACGCGATCCGATAGGGGGAGACGCCGACCTGGATGTCCCCCTCGTTCCGCACGACGCCCGCCGCCGTCACATACCGCTGGCAGTTGTGCGAATCCATGTTGTAGGCCCCGAGCCCGACGGGGTCGTCGGCGATCACGCGCTGCTGACAGTGGTGCTGCGTCATCACGACGTCGGAGATCATCCGCCGCGCCTCGCGGACGTAGAGCTGGTGCGGCCAGTTGTCGTTGTCGACGAACTCGTCCTTCGCGAGGCCCAGCCGCTGGAAGTGCTCCCGCACGGCCGCGGGCACACGCGGATGATTCGCGAGCGTCCACATCAGCCCCGTCTGGTAGCGGCGGTGATCGGCGACGATGCGCTCGCGGGTCGCGTGATCCGCCTCGGGGTAGGCGTCGCTGTGCCCGATGTAGTCGGTGCTGATCGCGAAGTTGTTGTTCGTGTCGGTCTTGCGATTCGGCATCCAGACCGGATTCCACGGCACGCGCTGGTCACCCGCCTCGAAGTTCCGCAGGAGGAGCTCGAACTCCCGCTCGTCATACCCATCCGGCTTCGGCCAGTCCCGACGGTTCTCGGGCACGTCCGTCGTGCACATCCGGAAGTTGTACGCCTGCACGCGTCGGTCACCGTCACCGTCGGTGCCGGGCGGATCGGGCGAGACGAGCGGCACGAGCCCGCTCGCCGGATCGCCCCGACGCACGTAGGGATCGACGTCGTGCGTGAACTGGTGCTTCGTGGCATGTGCCACGCGGATGCCGTTGAGCGACTCGCCATGCACGGCCTCCGCCTCGCGGCCGACGTGGTAGGAGACGCCGGCCTTGGCCATGAGGTCTCCCTCGTACGTCGCATCGATGAACATGGCCCCGGCGAAACGGCGGCCGTCCTCCGTGCGGAACGCCACGATCCGCCGGCCCTCCTTCTCGACGCCGCGACCGCCGAGGTCGAGCCGCGCCTCGCAGACCACCTCGACACCCGCCTCCCGCAGCCAGTCGCGATAGACCTGCTCGGCGACGTGCGGCTCGAACGTCCACATCTCCTGCTCACCGGCGGCGCGCCGCCGCGACTCGTAGTCCTCGCGTCGTTCCCGCACCCACGCCGTGTCGGCGACGTAGTGGCGGCCGACACGACGGTAGAAGTCGCGTGCGAGTCCGCCGATCGCCCCCTTGTTGCCGATGTCGGTGGCGCCAAGCCCTCCCGCCGTGAGCCCGCCGAGGTGCCGCCCTGGTTCCGCGAGCACCACGCTGCGGCCGCACGCCCGCGCCTGGATCGCGGCCACGATCCCGCCCGACGTGGCCCCGTAGACCACGATGTCGCGACGGATGTCGAGCGGCTCCGCGGCCAGCGGGGGCGAGGCCACGAGCGCCGTCACGAGGAGCACGGCCCATCCCGGACACGAGCGGTTCGGTCGCACGCTGTCGCCCATGATCCCTCCTCGACCTCGCTGCCCGACGGTGGTGGCACGCGCCCGGCGCGATCCCCGCCGACCCGGATTCTACATGGCCCGCAGGCGGGACACGGCCGCCGCGACCCGGTCGACCGCCGTATCGATCTCCGCCTCCGTGGTGAACCGCGAGAGGCCGAACCGCAGGCAGGCGCGGACGTCGTCCGCGTCCAGGCCGAGGGCCGTGAGCACGTGGCTCGGCCGCGGATGCTCCGCCGAGCACGCGCTCCCGGAACTGAGGGCCACGCCGTCGGCCGAGAGGGACGCGAGGAGCGACTGCCCGTCGACTCCGGCGACGCGCACGTTGAGGTTGTTGACGAGTCGGATCGGCACACCGTCCGCGCCGTCGCGGTCGAGCGGCGGGCCGTTGAGCGCCACCGTCGGCACCGCGGCCACGAGCGCGGTCCACAAGCGGTCACGCAGCCGGCGCATGCGCGGCACCTCGTCCCCGAGCCCGGCCCGCGCGAGCCGGGCCGCCTCGGCGAGCCCCACGATCCCCGGCACGTCGAGCGTGCCGCTCCGCATCCCGCGCTCCTGCCCACCTCCGAAGACGAGTGGCTCCACCCGCACCGCACGGCCGCGTCGACGCACGTAGAGCGCGCCGGTCCCCTTCGGCCCGTGGAACTTGTGCGCCGAGAAGCTGGCGAGGTCGGCCCCGAGGGCATCGACATCGACCGGGGTGCGCCCGAGCGCCTGCGCGCAGTCCACGTGCAGCGCGGCGCCGTGCGCGTGGACCACCTCCGCGATCGCGGCCATGTCCTGGAGCGTGCCGATCTCGTTGTTGGCGAAGAGCACGCTCACGAGAAACGTGTCCGGCCTCAGGGCGGCGGCGACGGCCTCCGGGGCGACGCGGCCCGGCACGCCCGGTCCGCGCTGCGGCTCGACGGGGAGCCGCGTGACGGCCGTGCCGCGACGCTCGAGGTGTTCGATCGGATCGAGCACGGCATGGTGCTCCGTGACGAGCGTCACCACATGGCCCCGCGCCTCCTCGCCCCGGCGCGCGGCCGTCCCGAGGATGGCCAGGTTGGCGCTCTCGGTGGCGCCGGAGGTGAAGACGATCTCCCGTGCCACGGCCCCGATGGCGGCGGCGAACGTGTCGCGGGCGGCATCCACGGCCGCCCGGGACTCGAGGCCGAGTTCGTGGGTGACGCTGCCGGCGTTGCCGTAGCGGTCCGTGAGCCACGGCAGCATCGCGTCGAGGACCCGCGGGTCGAGCCGTGTCGTCGCGTGGTTGTCGAGATAGATCATCACGCCCCCCGCCGCACGGCCGACCGGGACGCAGGCCACGGGCTCTTTCGCGCGGCCGCCCGGTGCGGCCCGCGGTGCCGTCGCCCCGACGTCACACCAGCCGACCGTCGGCCAACGCGTCGAGCACGATCTGCGACCAGGTCTCGAAGCGGTCACGGGCGGCGAGCAGGGCGTCGAGTGGCTCGAACCCGCATTCCACCAGCTGGCTCTCCCGGGGCCGCGCGTCGGCCCGTTCGAGCTCGAGCACGTGGACGATGCCGAGGTGCACGCTGCCCACGGCATTCGAGTCGTCGTTGATGAGCCCCACGCAACGGCTCGTCCACGGCGAGGCGATCACCACCTCCTCGTCCAGTTCACGCCGCATGCCCGCCTCGTACGACGTGTCGTCGCCCCGCTCGCCGTCGAGCGTGGAGATGTGGCCGCCGATGCCGACCGATCGCTTCGCCCGGAGCCGTGCCTCCCCCTGGCCGCCCCCGCGCGTGTAGGCGAAATACCGCCGCGCGTCGCCGGTCGCACCGCACGCCAGCAGGCAGTACGGGATCAGCTGCTTGAACGACGGATCCTCCTCGACCCGGGCGCGGGGCCGCCACGTGGTGTGACGCGGATCGAGCAGGAGCGGCAGGTAGGCCGCGGAATCGGCACGGAATCCCTGAAAGGCTCCTGCCTGATCGAACAGCGCACGCGGCACGACGAGGACGTGCTCCTCGTGGGTCTCGGCGCCCTGGGGGGACATGGTCGTGGAGGAGGACATCGTGGCGTTCACCGGTGCGGCGGGGCGTGCTGGACCAGATGAGAGCATACGTGAAACGGCGACCTCCACGCGCGGTGCTCCCGGCGTCGCGGCGGAGGGGCTCAGGGCACGATCAGCATCGCGTCACCGTAGCTCAGGAAGCGGTAGCGCTCGCGGATCGCCTCGTCGTAGGCGCGCCTGATGATCGATCGTGACGCGAAGGTGCTCACGAGCACGAGCAGCGTGGTCCGCGGAAGGTGAAAGTTCGTCACGAGCGCGTCCACGGCCCGGAAGCGGAATCCAGGCCGGATGAAGAGGTCGGTGGAACCCTCCCATGAGGCGACGACGCCGTGCCGCGCGGCCGTCTCGAGGGTGCGGACCGTCGTCGTGCCGACGGCCACGACCCGGCCGCCGCGGCGGCGCGTCTCCGCGATCGCAGCGGCCGTCTCCGGTGGACAACGGCACCACTCGGTGTGCATCGGATGCGCGTCGATGCGGGAGGACGTGATCGGGCGAAACGTGTCGAGGCCGACGTGGAGCGTGACCGTGGCGCGTGCCACGCCCCGTTCGGCGAGCCGCCGCAGCAGGTCCTCGGTGAAATGCAGCCCGGCCGTCGGTGCCGCGGCCGACCCGGCGGCACGCGCGAAGACGGTCTGGTAGCGCTCGACGTCGGCGGCGTCCGCCACCCCGCCACGCACGTAGCCTGGCAGCGGCACGCGGCCCACCCGCGCGAGCGCCTCCTCCACCGGCACCTCGACGTCGGGCCGAGCGAGCCACGCGCCGCCCGCGCCCCGCGCGACGAGCACGAGTCCGAAGCCGTCCCCGCCCGGAAGCGGGTCGAGCGCGATGCGTTCGCCGACGGCGGGGCTGCCGCGCGTGCGGGCGAGCATCACCCAGGCTCCGGCGTGCGGACCGTCGGCCTCGGTCCGCAGGTAGAGCCCCTCCCACGCACCCCCGGTGCGGGCACGGCGGCCGACGAGCCGAGCCGGCACGACGCGGGTGTCGTTGACCACGAGCAGGTCTCCGGGCCCCAGGATGTCGGGCAGGTCGCGCACGTGCCGGTGGGTGAGGCCGCCGTCGGCCCGCGAGACGACGAGCAGCCGCGCCGCCGACCTGTCGGCGAGCGGCTCCTGCGCGATTCGCTCCGCGGGCAGCTCGTAGTCGTAGTCTCCGGCCTCGCCGAGCGCATCCTCGTCCATCGCCGCATCCTACCGAGGTCGCCACCCGATGCGTGGAGGGCGGCGTGGCCACTGGTAGAGTGATCGCATGGGGTCAGCGAGCATCCACACGAGCGTCATGCCTGCCGAGGTGCTGGCCACGCTCGATGTCCGCCCCGGGATGCGGGTCGTCGACGGAACGCTCGGCGGAGGAGGACACGCCCGGCTCTTGGCGGAAGCCGTCGGTCCCCAGGGCCTCGTCGTCGCGATCGACCGCGATCCGGCGGCGATCGAGCGCTGCAGCCGGGAACTCAGCGGCCTGCCCCTGCGGTTCGCCCAGGCCAACTTCTGCGACCTTCCCGAGGTGCTCGACGCGCTGGCGATCGACCGGGTGGACCGCGTGCTGCTCGACGTCGGGCTGTCGAGCGATCAGCTCGCCGACACCTCCCGCGGATTCTCATTCGATGCCGATGGCCCGCTCGACCTGCGCTTCGACCCCACCGAGGGAGAGCCGGCCTGGCGCCTCGTCAATCGCATGCGTCCGGAGAGCCTCGCCGACATCATCCACTCGTTCGGCGAGGAGCGGTTCAGTCGGCGGATCGCGCGGCGGATCGCAGCGGTCCGCGAACGCGAGCCGATCCGCACGGCCCGCGACCTCGCCCGCTGCGTCCTCGCGGCGGTGCCCAGGCAGACGCCTCCACCCCGCATCCATCCCGCCACCCGCACGTTCCAGGCGCTGCGGATCGCCGTGAACCAGGAGCTCAAGTCGCTCCGGATCGCGCTCGAGCGGATTCCGACACGGCTGGCCCCGGGCGGCCGCCTCGCGGTGATCGCGTTCCATTCGCTGGAGGACCGCCTCGTCAAGGAGGCGTTTCGCTGCGCGCAGGTCTGGGAACGGCTCACGCGCTCGCCGCTCGAGGCCTCCGCCGAGGAGGTCGCCCGCAACCCCCGCAGTCGCTCAGCCAAGATGCGGGTCGCCCAGATTGCCGGGTCGACCGGCGGGTCGTGACGCGGCTCGCAGCCCGACCGATCTGGCACTGGAGCGTGGTGGCGGTCACACTCCGGCCCCGATCGAGCCGTCGTGCCACCGCCGCCGAAACGCCCATGGGACGTGAGACCAGGATCCTGCTCGGCCTTCTCGGCCTGCTTGCGGGACTCTTCGTCGGCGTGCTGTCGCTCAAGCTCCTCGTGCCGCGGCCACCGGCAGGTGCCGGCCCGGATGTCCACGGCGACGTCGCGTTCCCCGTGCGTCAGGCGCTCGTGCCGCCGCCCGCGCCAGCCACCCGAGCCTGGGACTTCACGGCGGCTCCGCCGCTTGTCGTGACGGCGATCCAGCCCGCGAACGAGGCCGCGGCGATCCCCACCCACATGCGCGCCGAACGGTTCTCCGACATCGCCGTGGATCGAGACGCCGAGGCATCGCGATTCCCCACGCCGGCAGCGGACGACCTCGCCGGAGCGAACGCACGGTCCATGAACCGCGACCCCTTCGTGCAAGCGGCCGCGGGTGTCGACGTGCTCGACACACCGGAGACGGCGACGCCTTCGCGGTTCGCGGCGCAGGGCGATGATCCCGATGACGCGATCATGCCTTCCGCCGTGATCCCGGCGGTCGAGGAGGCCGATCTCGCACCCGAGGCGCCTCCGGCGTCACCGGATTCCGCAGGACGATTCAGCCGCTTCGGAGGCCCCGGAGCGGTGGATGGATTCGGCGCGGCCGACACGGGATTCGTGTCCACACCCGACCGATCGGCACCGATGCCGGTCGCACCGGTGGAGGGAAGCCACCTCGTCGTCACCGGTGACTCGTGGTGGACGCTCGCCGAGCGGGCCTACGGTGACGGCCGGCTCTACCGGGCGCTCTACGCGTGGAACCGCACGCTCGACCCGCGTGTCGCCCTGCTGCCCGGGACGCGGCTCGACATCCCGCCGGTCGAGCGGCTCACCGCAGCCTGGCCCGGCCTCGTGCCGACGCCACGCTGAGGCGCACGGGAAAGGTGGTGAGAGCCGGTCGGGGGTCGCGCGCAGCCGCCGGTGAATCGTCGACTGCACCGGGCGACCTCCCATGCCGATGGAGCCTCCACCGTCGACATCCGCTGGCGGCGAGCACGATTCCTCGAGGGGCGGCGTTACCAGTTCGACGACGTCGTTTCGCACGCCTGGAGACGTGCGCCACAGGGGACAGTTCGACGACGTCGTTTCGCACGCCTGGAGGCGTGCGCCACATAGGACGAGTTCGACGACGTCCTTTCGCACGCCTGGAGACGTGCGCCACAGGGAACGCGTTCGACGATGTCCATTCGCACGCTGGAGACGTGCGCGGCATGGGGACAGGCGGAGGCCGCGACCGTCGGCTACTTCACGCCGAACTTGTAGGCGGTGTTCCGCGGGTCGAAGTCGGCGTCGGTGAAGCCGTTGTTGAGCTTCACGTTCATGTAGGTGTACTCCTCCATGAGCACCGGCTCGCCGCCCGCATCCTGCGGCCAGTCGTAGGCCTCGTAGCGGATCGGGATGAGATACTCGTCGTCGATGAACACGCGGGCCAGGTGGAAGCGGAAATTCCGCCGGGGCACCGGGTGCACCACCTGGACGCAGGTGCAGACGCGGCCGTTCACCTTCGCGCCCGGGAAGAAGTTCACCTCGCACTCGCCGAAGTGCCGGTCGTGCTCGGCCACCTCGACGAGTCGCCGCGCGAGATTCTCGACGCCGAGCTCCGTGATCGCGTAGCGGTTGCCCTGCATCGCGAGCATGCTCTGCGGCTTGAGCGAGACGGTGCCCACCATCGCCCGGACACCGCTGCCGGCGTGCGCGAGCATGTTGCCGTCGTTCTGACCGGCGACGTAGATCACCTCCTGCCCCTTCACCCCTTCCGGGGCGAGGAAGTAGAGGTAGACGCTGAACGGCTCGTGACGGATCTTCGCGAACATGTACTCGTGGTCGTTGAGCTGCCCGTCGATCCGCTCGCGCTTCACGACGGTGCAGGAGTAGTCGCGGATGGTCGCCCGGAGGTTGCCGAGGCCCTTCTGCGCCAGCTCGAGCGCGGGGTCGAGCGGGTGCGTGGCGGCCGTCACCGCCTGCGCGTCCGCGGCGTTGGCGTTGCCCTGGGGCAGGCCGCCGGCGGGCGTGAGGCCGGGCAGCTGCGGCGGAGCGCCCGCCCCCTGCGCGAGAGTGATGGCCGTCGACGCCGAGACCGCCACGGCGAGCACGAGGCCCGCGGCCTGATGAAACCGCATCCTGAATCCCTCCGGGAATGATCGAATCGAGGTCCGCCGCAGCGGGGCGGGAGTCTAACGGCGGCCCGACCGCCCCGCCATGCCGGTTTGCGGCCGTTCCGGACCCGCGCGGTCCCCGGTTGACGGGGCCGACTTGCCCCTTCCAAGCGAGCCAACCATGCTCACCCTCTGTGAGTCGGCGGTCTGAAACCGCCGCTCCAACCCGGTTCCCCCCGCCCCACCCGCTTGCCGAGACGGTGCGATGGCCACCATCGACGAACTCGACGTCATCGACGGCCTGCGGATCGTCCGCATCGAATCGCTCCCCTTCGGCCAGAACACCTACGTCTTCTTTCGGGAGGGCGCGGCCGACTGCGCGATCGTGGATCCCGGCTTCGAGCCGGAGGCGATCGTCGACTGGGTCGCCGCCCACGGCCTCGTGCCGACGGCACTGCTCGTGACCCACGGCCACTCCGACCACATCGCCGGCAACGCGGCGCTGCGGGAACGGTGGCCCGACGTGCCGATCATGATCGGCCGTGGCGACGCGGCGAAGCTCGGCGATCCGGTGGGCAACCTGTCGGCCCCCTTCGGCCTGTCGCTCGTCAGCCCGGCCGCCGACCGGCTGCTCGACGACGGTGAGGTCCTCGAGGTCGCCGGCTGCCGCCTCATCGTGCGGCTCGTGCCGGGCCACTCCGCGGGGCACGTCGTCTTCGTGGTGCCGGATGGGCGTCCGCCCGCGGTGTTCGGGGGAGACGTGCTCTTCCACGAGAGCGTCGGACGCACCGACTTTCCCGATGGGGATGCCGCGACGCTCGCCGCGGGCATCCGCGGCGCCCTGTATCGCCTGCCGGACGAGACGGTCGTGCTTCCCGGCCACGGTCCCACCACCACGATCGGCCACGAGCGGCGGCACAATCCCTTCGTGCCCGACGCGACGTCCGGACGTTGACCGTCCCGCCCGGCGCCGCCGAAGATGCCCATGATGCTTTCCCCGGCCGACACCGCGACCCGCCGAGTGCCAGACGCCCCCGTCGTGCGGGCCTCGGGCCGCTCCGCCTTCTGCCGGGCGGCCGGCCTGTCCCTCGCGGCGGTGGCGCGGCTCCTGGCGGGAGCGAGCGTCCGCTGGATCGCCAGCCAGCCGGACACCTGCCAGCGGGTGTACTTCGCGAACCACACGAGCCACCTCGACGCGCTCATCGTCTGGTCGTCGTTGCCGCAGCCGGTGCGGGAGGTGACCCGGCCCGTCGCGGCGAAGGACTACTGGACCCGCGGCATCGTCCGTCGCTGGCTCGCGCAGGAGGTGTTCGACGCGATCCTCATCGATCGCACCGACATCAAGGTGCACCAGAGCCCCGTCGACAAGATGCTCCGCGAGGCGGGCACGACCCACTCGCTGATCGTGTTTCCGGAGGGCAGCCGCAGCGTCACGGGCGAGATCGGCGAGTTCAAGAGCGGCCTGTACTATCTGGCGAAGAAACGCGCCGACATCGAGCTGGTGCCCGTGCACATCGACAACCTCAACCGGGTGCTGCCTCGCGGAGAGTTCCTCCCCGTGCCGCTCCTGTCGTGCATCAGCTTCGGCCCTCCCCTCTGGCTCGAGCACGGGGAACCGAAGCTCGACTTCCTCGCCCGCGCCCGGCAGGCGGTGCTGGCGCTCAAGGAGTGACCGTGCCGGCCGTGCTCCCCGCCGACACGCGTCCCACGGGCCGGCCCCCGGTCCGGTTGCCCGCGCCCGGCGCGGCGGGCGGCTCGCCCACGAGGCGGAGGCCCCGATGAACGACACGCGCACGATCGCCCTCATCACGAGCGTGCTGGCGCTCCTCACGGTCGCCACCGCGGCAGGCCAGTACCTGCGACGGCACCCCGACCGCGGCCTCGATCCGGCCGCCGTGCGCACGTTCAACCTGCGGCTCCGGGGCTGGTGGATCCTGTGCACCGTGCTCGCGGCCGCCTTCTGGCTCGGCACGACGGCGACGGTGGTGCTCTTCGGGCTGGTCTCGTTCTGGGCGCTCCGCGAATTCATCACGCTGACGCCCACGCGCAAGGGGGACCACCGCGCGCTCTTCTGGGTCTTCTTTCTGTTCACGCCGCTGCACTACGTGCTCGTCGGCCTCAATCGCTACGACGTCTTCAGCGTGTTCCTGCCGGTCTACGCGACGCTGTTCGTGCTCGCGCGGGTGGCCTTCGCGGGGGACTACAAGCGGTTCCTCGAACGCACGGCGAAGATCCAGGCCGGGCTGGTCGTCTGCGTCTACTGCCTGTCGTTCGCGCCCGCGCTCCTCCAGCTGCCGCTCGCCGGTGCCGGCACCGCCGATCGGGGCGCGAATTTCCGGCTCCTGTTCTTCCTCATCCTGCTCGTGCAGTTCGCCGACTGCATGCAGTACCTCTGGAGCCGGATGCTCGGGCAGCGGCTCGTCGCGCCGGCGGTGAGCTCGAACCGGACGTGGGAAGGTCTCCTCGGCAGCGCGACGAGCACCGCGCTGCTGGCAGCCGCGCTCTGGTGGGCGGCGCCCCCCTTCCAGCCCTGGCAGGCGGCGCTCGCCGGGCTCGTCGTCGGGGTGATGGGCTTCGCCGGCGGGATGACGATGTCGGCGATCAAGCGCGACCGCGGCGTCAAGGACTACGGCACGCTCGTGGTGGGGCACGGCGGCGTGCTCGACCGCATCGACTCGATGTGCTTCGCCGCGCCGGTCTTCTATCACATCACGCTGCTCATCACCGGGGTGCGACCGGGCTGACGCGTGGAGCGGCGCGTAGGCTGCGGGCTACCGGCGGATCGGGACCGTGCCCGGCGCCGAGGCGGCGCGGCCGGCCTGGACCGCATAGATCGAGCGTCGGCCCGCCGTGACGGGCGTCTCGCCCCCGGCCGCGACGTCGGGGCTCTGGCCCCGCGCCCGACCGGTCCAGTCAGCGGCCTGCGGCGTCGCCGCAGCGAGTGTCGCGGGAGGCGCAGGACAGCCCTGCTTCACCCAGTCGAGCCAGACGGTCTGCATCTGCGCCACGTCGGGCACGCCGTAGTGCCGGCGCAGCGCCGCCGACCAGTTGTCGCCGGCGAGCCCCTCGGCGACGAACGTGACGTACTTGCGCCGGCCGCCGCGATCGATGAGGTACCGCGCCAGCGAGTAGCCCTGCGAGTAGAGCGGCAGGACGTCCGCCGGATACTCCCGCATCGCGAACATCTCGGGAAAGGCGATGCCCCGGCCCGTCGTGAGGAACTCGATGAGGAGACGATGCTGACGCGCGCGTTCGACGGGATGCTCGACGGTCGTGCAGGCCCCTTCGTCGGCCCAGCGGGGCAGCGGTCGCCGGAAGTGGCTCGCGAAGACCGTGTGCGTCACCTCGTGGGGCAGGACCGAGTCGAGGATCCGCTCCTCGCTGCCCTGGATGGTCATCGTCCAGTTGAAGACCTCACCGCGATCGAACACGAAGCTCGTCGCCCCGCCCGCGCCGAGGTGCGGCGCGACCTGCGCCGTGATGGGGCACGGCCTGCTCCACCGGGGCAGCGGGCTGCCGAGCCACTCGATCGCGAGCGTGTGGCGGTACTGTTCGGCCGCGTCGCCGATGCGGCGTGCCAGCGAGTCGGTCGGCGCGTCGACGATGAAGTTCGCGGTGCGGTAGCCGGCCGCCGTGGCCGTGGTGCCCGCCGCCACGAGAAGCACGAGCGCGGTCAGTCCCGCGAGCCGCGGGATCGCGGTGGGCACGCCGGCACATCGGGCCCGCGACGCGGTGCCACGGGACGGAACCACGCGGGACCGCCCCGTGTCACGGCGGGTCCGCGGTTCGGGTGCGCGCGTCATGCCCGTATCGCCTCCATGCGTCTCGCCCCACGACCGGCCCGACGCGATCCATGCGTCGGGCACCGCTGGCCGTGAGGCGGCGGACACTAGCGGGGCTCCCGCGGGGGAACCAGACCGTTTTCGCCGCGATCGGGCCGGTGAAAACGGAACTTCGACGCGTCGCGCCGCTCCTCGCCGCGCGTCGTCGAGGCGACTCGACACGACGAGGCGAAACGACGAGCCGAGGGGGGTCGGCGAACGCTCGACGAGCGCTCGCCGCCGCAGCCACGACGAGGAGACTCGTGCCGCCCCGTGAGCCGGTGGCGGTCAGCGGGCTGTGTTCAGGAGTGCGGTGCTGTCTCCCGCCCCCACACCCGACAGCGGACGACGTCGCGTCCCGCCCCCGTCCGACCACGCCGCCACCGCCGCGACGACCAGGACGGCGCCGGGCCACACCGGCGCGAGCAGCGCCATCCACGCGACGCCCGCGAGCCCGACGAGAGGCCACACCACCAGCGACCGGCGAGCGCGCGATCGAGCCGAACGCGTCGCGGGAACGAGCGCGAGCGCGAGCGAGCCGAGGGTGAAGACGGCCAGCAAGGCGGCCGTGGCGATCACCCGCTCGGGTGTGGAGGCTTCGGTCGACCGGACCACCCGCACCGTGAGCGGCGCATCGCCCACCTCGACGACCTGATCGGTCTCCTCCGCGGCGGCCCGCCATCCCACGGCGTCCTGCCACGCCGTCTCCAGGGGCAGCGCGCGTCCCTCGCGTCGCACCTTCGCCAGGGCGTCGAGCCGCTCGTGACGCTCCGGCCCGAGGCGGACGAGCGCCTCGTCGAAACGGTCCGCCAGCGTCTCCCGCCGCGCCGCCCGCACACGCTCCACGGCACTCGCGCCGGCCTGCAGGGACGGGCCGAAGAATCGCAGCGTCGAGCCGTGCGGTGCGCGGAACGTCCAGACGACCTCCCGGGCCTGCATGCCCAGCACCGCGGGCGGCGTGATCTCGAGCGGCTGCCCCGTGGCCACGCGCGCCCCGAAATCCCGCGCGAACAGCACGAGCACCGACCTGGGCCAGCCGACGTCGTGGAGGGCCACCTCCCACACGTCCGAGTCGCGCGGCACGGCGGTCGCCTCGACACCGTCCACGAGCACGTCGTAGGGACGTGCCCGCGCGGGAAGGACGAACCGCACGACCGGCTCCGCCGTCTCGACGTCGAACCGCGCCAGTCCGCGCGCCCGGCCATGCCCGTCGAGCGCCATGAAGACCTCGACGCCCTCGACGCGTGCGCCGCGGTCCGCATCCTGCGATGCCACGGGTGCCGCCCCGTCGGCGCCCCGGTCCTCCACGCGCGGCTCGTCCGCCACGTCGTCCGGCCTGCGCTCGTCCGGACCTCGGTCGCCCGATCCGCGTGTCGATGCACGACGCGCGCCCTCCGGATCCGGAAGGTAGCGGTAGGCGACGACCGGGTCGGTGTCGGCGATCTCCAGGGTGCCCGCGCGTTCGGCGGAGGCGTCGGCGGAGGAGGAAGCCGGCACGAGCAGCCTTCCCGGAGGCTCGGCCCGCCACGCCACGAGCAGCGGCGCGCCGCCCGCGACATCCGCGCGGAGGAGCGGCAACGGACCCTCTGGATCGGGCGCCGACGGGACGCGGCCGTCCACCTCGAGACGAAAGCGTCCGGCCCGCGGCCGCTGCACGATGGCGGTCACGCGATCATCCGCCGATCGCGACCAGACGAGATCGACGGCGGACGAGGCGTCCTCGTCCGTGAGCCGCAGCCGATCGATCACGCAGGTCGGTGGCACGCGCAGCGAGAGCCGCACGAGGGCCGTCGCGGTGGCCTCCACCTGCGCCCGCAGGGCGAGGCCGACCCGGTCGGCGGCGAAGTCCACCGACAGCGTCTGCACGCCGCGCGGCAGCTGCGGGCGTCGACGGACCGTGACCCGCTGCGGGAGACGCGCGCCCGCGTCGGAGGCGGGACCCGTCGCCGTCGCCGGGACGTCGAGCACCGCGTCGAACTCCTGTGCCGACGACAGCCGGACCATCGGACGGTCCGCGCCCGTCGCCTCGAGCATGACGACCGGGACGTCGAAGATCCCGACCGGATCGGCCAGCGGCATGCGGGCCCGGACCCGGAGGACGACCCGCCCGCGCAGCGGCTCGGGAAAGCGGACGAGCCACCGGCCCGCCTCGAGCGGCTCGAGCGAGACGGGCACCGTGTCGCTCTCGCCGGAGAGATCGACGAGGCGCTCGTCAGCCCGCACGAGCAGCGAGCGCACGATCGCGCCGCCTCCGTCGACATCGAACGTCGCATCGAGCCGGCACCCGTCCCCCTCCCACGTGAGATCGTTGACGGCGTCCTGCACCTCCACGCGGGTCGCCAGACGGTCGCGCCGATCGAGCGGCCGGACCATCCGCACCCGGGTCGCTCCGGCGACGTCGAACGACGCCTCGCCGAGACCGGCCGCCGCCTCGGGGGTCGAGAGGAAGGGGCCATCCGCCGCCGCACGTTCGCAGAGGATCGAGCCGGGCGCCGTGCGCACCGGCGCCTCGAGCGCGTCCACCAGCTGCACGGTGGCCGTCGGTGCGACGGGGATGCCGGCCACGGCCGTCGAGACGCCCCCCTCGCGGCGCACCGCGGGCACCACCTCGAGCGCCACGCGGTGCCGGCCCGCGACCGCCGACGTCAGCCGCATCCGTCGACCATCGACGCGCGCGAGGATTCCAGGCGGAAGGTCGGCCTCCCGGGGCGGGAGCCACGCGCCGCCGTCGGCCGTCTGGTCGAGCACGAGCGTCGCGCCGATGTCGCTGTCGAGGTCGACCACGATCTTCCAGGGAGACGACTCGTCGGCCTCGGGCACGAGCACGCGGCACCCGGCCACGCGCGCTGCCCCTCCGGAGGACGCCGAATCGGCGAGCAGCCGAAAGAGCGGCTCCGGCACGAGGGCCATTTCGTCACGACCGCTCCGCGTGATGAACACCTGCGTGGTCGCGGGCACCGCGGCGGGTCCGGGCGTGGCCGCAGCGGGCACGGACGCGGGCTCGACCGGCTCCTGCGCCGCAGCACCCGCGCCGCACAACGACCACGTCGCAACGAGCGCCCAGCACGCGGCCGCCCGCGTGCCGCCCAGTCGCGCGAGATACACCCCACCGAGCGCCGACCAGAGGGCCGCCCGCGCCGCCGGCACGAACGGCGGCGGTATCCACAGCGTCAGCACGGCGAGTGCGAGGCAGATCGCGGCGGCCACGCGGGGGTGTCGGACGGCCGTCGCGAGCGTCATCATGGCGGCGAGCACGGCCGCGACGACGACCGTCGACAGCACCAGTCGCCGGCTCATGATGACGATGCCCGCCGCACCGATCTGCCCGGCATCGACCACGAACCGCGTTTCGCGGAACCCGGCGTTCGCCTGGGGAAACGCCTCGATCACGTCGACACCCTCCGACGACGACCTGGGCCGTGCCGCGAGCAGTCGCTCCATCCATGCGGGTGAACCGGCATCGCTGAGCCGGTATCCGGCCACCGACGGCCCCACCTCGAGGCCCGGAGGCACGAGAAGCGCGACACGCCTGTCGAGCACGGGCACGTCGATGGTGCACCCGACCGGCTGGACGCGCCAGATGTCGAGCGTCGGATCGGCTCGGTCGAGCGTGCGCACGAACAGCTCGACGCGTCGTCGGGAGACCGGCAGTGCGATCCGCAGGGTCCCGCCGGCGACACCCACCGCATCGGTCGGCACGATCGTGCCGTCGATCGCGATGCCCTCCACGACCCGCCCGGACGGCACGGCGAGCACGATCTCCTCGCGGCCGTGATTCTCGATCTCGAACGTCGACTCGCACTCCGTCGCGCCCGACTCGTGGCACCAGCAGCGCACGCGCTCGACCCAGGCCCAGGCACGGGCGTCGATCTCCTCGGCCGGTGCCACGTCGGCCGCGGCCAGCCCGTCCGGCGACGCCGTGGGAGGCCCGTAGGCGAATTCGACCGCCCGCACCGCGGGCGGGCCGCCGGTCGGGTCGGCCGGGAGCTCGCGGAGCCGGCGATTCACGACCCGCGGACGCGCCGGCCCGCTCGCCGAGACGACGACGCTGCCGCCCGGACGCCGCGCCGACTCGACCCACGCGAGCGGCACGGGCACCGCCCCGACGAACGGGACGCCGCGCGACGCGCGAATCCGTGCCTGGCCCGCGATCGACGGCGCGCACTCGACGAGCCACGATTCCGCGACGCCCTCCAGCGAGCCGCCGGGGCGCCGCGCGTCGGCGGGATCGAGCCGCCTCGCGGTCGCCACGATGCCGGGAGGCGACGTGACGACCCACTCGAGGCCGTCGTCCATCGGCTCGGAGAAGTGGACGACCAGCGCGTCGATGCCCCCCGCCTCGGCGCGGCAGGTGAGCGAGAAGGTTTCGAGCAGCGTCTCGTCGCGCACGTCGAGCCGCGCCTCGACCCGCGCGTCGAGCGGGGGACGCCGACGCACGACGCGGGCCGGGCGATTCGGCGCCTGGTCGCCGGCGACGATGCGCCCGCGGAGCGTCCCATCCTCCACGAGCCGCGCGAGGCGGGCATCCACGGGAAACCAGCCGACCGGTTCTCCGGCGATCTCCACGACCGCGTCGGGAACCGTGCGAAAGTCGAGCACGGCCGTATCCGCCAGCTCCCCATCGAACCGCACCATGTCGATGTCCGCCGTGGTGAAGGGCGCGCCCGGCGGAATGCCGGCGCGATGGCCGCTGACGCGCAGGCCGAGCCCGCGATTCGCCGTCGCCCCGACCGCCAGCCCGACACGCAGCGCGCTTTCGGTCTCCGAGCGGACGACCCGCCAGTCCACGGCATCACCGGCGGCGGGCGGCCGCGCGACGCCCCCCTCGGCCGCTCCCGCCACCGGCCATTCGACGAGATCCACGGCATCGATGATCCATCCCGGAGCGATGCGCGCGCTGACGTCGAAGACCTCCCCATCCAGCACGCGCAGGTCACAGGCGGCCCGACCGAGCACGGCACCGGAGGAGATTTCCACGGTCGTGACGCGAGCCACCTCCAGCGCGGGCGTGCGCGGCGCGACATCGAGGGTGACGATGGCCGCGGGTCCCTGCTCCTCGACATGGAACATCGCGGGCCGTCGTGATTCCGTGGCACGCGACGTGATCCGCGAGGGCAGCGGCCAGCCCTGGGCGGCCTGGGGCGAGACCACCCGGCTGTCCTCCACGTCGAAGCCGGTCACCGCGAGGACCGGATCGACGACCACGAGCATGCCGCCGCGCACCCAGCGCTGGGCGGATGGACGCACGAGCGGCAGGCGTCGCGCCCGCCCGCTCGCAGGCGCGATGCCGGAGAGCAGGAGCGGGGTCTCGCGCCCCTCGAGCCTCGCGGGAACGGCGATCGAGACCGTTCCCCGACCGGTGGAGCGAAACTCCAGCGGTTCGCCCGAGCCGACGACCTCGACGGCCGTGACGACGAGGCCAGGATCGTGGTCGAACTCGATCGCGGCCCCGGACCACGACGCCGCGGGTTCGATGACCGCCTCCACGGCCGTCTCGCTGCCGCGGATGACGTGCTCGCTCCACAGGCCGACGCCGGTGAATCCCCGGTCGACCGGCCGGATCGTCAGCACGGCATCCGTGACCGGCCCCAGCTCGATCCGCCAGTCGGCGTCGGCGTCGTCGGGGCCGCGCATGACGGCATGGCGGGCGGCCTCCTCGGACACGAGCGGCCGCAGGTCCGCCGGCAGGCGCAGGCGGATGTCGCTCGCGAGCGCGGGCACGAGCGGCACGCGATACCGCGCTGCCCCCTCGACCACCGGCCGGCAGGAAAACGAGGCGGTGGAGGCGCCCGGTTCCGACACGCGCAGGGCGAAGCGGCCATCGGTGGACGCGAACACGAGCCCGTCACCCCCACCCGGTCCGATCACGCGTGCGATGCTCGCATGCGCCGGAAACGCACCGAGCGGCAGCGCGGACGACACCGCCGTGGTCCCGGCGGCGACGGTGACCACGAGCGTGCCGACGAGCCCGCCGCGTTCGTCGATCTGGATGTCGTACCGGGCCGTGTCGACCAGAGGCGAAGGCTGCGACGCCGGTTCCCGGCCCCGTGCCGCCTCCACCCTCGCGACCGCCGCGTCGAACTCCGCCAGCGGCATCGGCACGTAGCGGACGGGCCCGAGGGACACCTCTCCGATCCTCTCTCCCGGCACGTGCACCCGGTGAAACTCGAGGAGCGAAGGCTGCGGCGGCGGAGCGGCGAGCGCGACGAGCGGCATGACCGTCGCGACGACGGCGACGTGCACGGCCCGGGCGAGGCGGAGGCGCCTCATGATGCCGACCTCCCTGCGGCAGTGAGGCCATCCGACTCCTCGCGGGACGTCGGTGCGACGATCAGTGAGGGCGGCGGCGTCGGCGCACGGACAAGCGAGCTCGACGTCGGGAGGATCACCGGGGCTTCCGCCGGCTTCCGGTCGCGATCGAGCCAGCCGCGCAGGGCCCACGCCACCACCGCGAGCGCCGCGCCGGGTGCGGCGGCTCCGATGGCGAGCGGCGCGGCGTCGCTCGCGGCGGCCGCCGCGAGTGCGAGCGTGCCGAGCACGGGAACCACCACCAGCGGACGCCGCAGCCCCGGCACGTAGGCGAGCGCGAGCCCGGCCGCCAGTGCGAGGCCCGAGGCCACGAGCACCGCGCACCACGTGGGCACGACCAGCAGGGTCGCGGCGCCCGGCGGCCCGACTCCGGAAAAGACCGAGCGGTTCGCGGCGACCGGGGGCTCGCCCCCCACCAGCGGCTCGTCGCGACCCATCGGACCGGCCGTCGCGGCGCGGGCGATCCATGCGCCGAGACTGCCGGCCGAGACGACCGGCACCTGCTCGAATCCGGCCGCGCCCCAGCGCCACTGCTGCTGTGCGGTCCATCGTCGCGGCGCGGCGAGGACGTGTTCGTCGGGTCGCACGACGACCTCCCAGTAGAAGCGCCGCTGCGTGACGCTGCCCGCGAAGGTCGGGGGCCGGAGCTCGATGCGATCCGGCATGCCGAGGAGCGTCGCGAGCCGTCCCCACCCCGCCTCGCGCGGCACGGAGGTGCGCATCTCGAGCAGGCGACGGCGTCCCGCGGGCAGCCGGGGCAGATCGAAGACGAGCGAATCCTCGCCCCGACTCGTCGCCGACAGGGGGACTCCGTCGAGCGTGACGTCGCACTCCACGCCGTCCGCATCGCGACAGGGCAGGTCGAGCACGACGCGCTCGCCCGCGCCCACGAGCACGCAGGCATGCATGTCCTCGCGCCGATCCGCCAGCAGCCGCGTCTGCAACCACGCCGCCTCGACGACGGTGCCGCCGGTGCTCACCCGCGGCCTCGAGACGAGCGCGAGGGGCACCATCTCCTCCCTCCGGGCGGCCACCCAGCTGCGGAGTGCGTCGTCGCGGCCGCTGTCGCGGCGCCAGGCGTCGCCCCGGACGTCGATGGCGAGGGTTTCGGACGGATCGATCGTGACGGTCTGCCGATCGATCCTCGCGCCGAGCGGGAGCACGAGCGGCAGGTCCGCCGCCACCGTGGTCTGCGGGCCGACCGGAGGCGTCGGAAGCCGGTAGCGGACCGTCAGCTCACCCGTGCCGAGCAGCGGCATGGCGAGGATCGCCCGCACCGTGCGGAACGCCCCGCGCGGCCCTTCGCCCGCGCCGGGCTCGCTCAATTCGATCGGGTCGAGCCGCAGATCCTCCTGCCGCAGTTCCAGCGTGCCGGCCGCCGCGATCGCCTCGGGCACCGAGAGTTCGACGTACTCGAGCGGCACGTGCACGACCTCGAGACGGATGGTCTCGGCCACGGTCATCTCCGGAGACTCGACCTCGACCTGCGCCGCGACGACCGCGTCGACACGCCGCGAGAGGAAGCGGCGGGTTCCCGAGAAGCTTCCCTCGCCGGCGTCGAGCCGATACACGAACGCCGTGCGATCGGCATCGCCACGCGCCTGCGCCCCCGCGGCCTGACGCATCAGTCCGGTGCCGGTGAGCGGGTCGGGCAGGATCTCGATGTCACTGTCGGCGGAGATGAGGACGGTGGCGGGGCCCACGAGATCCGCCTTCGGCTGCGGCAGCGTCCAGGCGAGCCTGCTCTCGGCGCGATCGATGGTGCGGCTGGCCCGGACATCGAGCACCGCGTCGCCGGCGAGCGCCTGGAGGAACGGAATCGTGACCCTGCCGCCCTCGACCATCACGGCGGTCGTGTCGACCAGGCCGGGAGGGCCGACGTCGTCGACACCCCAGGCCGGATCGATCGCGAGCGTGACGCCTGTCACCGGCGCGCCGCGTGCGGCCACCCGCAGCCGCGCGAGCAGGCCGATGCGGGTCGCGCCCACCTCGTAGCGATACTCGGGCTCGATCACGACGCGGCTGCGACGCGGCTGCACCCGCACCGGCAGCGATGCGGGCTGGGAGTCGTAGGCGAAGGCCGCGATGAACCCCGGCCGCCGTGCGGCCGGCGGCGGATCGACGCGCCGCAGCGTCGGAACATCGCCCCATTCGGCACGCCAGTCCCCCTCCACGACCAGGCTGACGCGGCCCCACTGCCGCCACGCCGCCACCTGCGCGACGGTGAAGCCGATCGCCTCGAAGGCCGATCCGTTCGACGGGTCGATCGGCCGTTCGCACTCCAGTTCGATCGAGGCCCTGCCGTCCGGATTTCGGTCGATCCCCACGTCCACGTGGGGATTCGCCTCGGTGCCACCGCGCGCGAGCAGCGTGGCGGCGCCGCGCACCGCGCGGAGGGTCGTGCGCGGCGGGAGGGTGACGCGCACCTGGCTCGTGTCGGGCCCGAGGTTTTCGAGCGACACGGTGGCCTCGATGAACGCGTTGCGACCGTCGACGCGCACCACGCTCTCGACGGCCGCCTGCGGCACCGCGTTCCACGACGCGACGCCGCTGCCGCGCTCGGCGAGCCGGATCCGGACCGGTCCTGCGACGCCCGTGATCGATGCGACACTCCCCTGCTCCTCCGACCGCACGACGACCCGTCGCGGCGGCGGCGGCTGCACGGTGACCTCGGGATCGTCGCTGGGAGAACGCACCTCGACGACCGTGGTGTTGGATGGCGGGAGCTCGAGGGCCACCGCCGTGGAGCGGTCGTCGATCTCCGCGGCCACGCGGCCTTCGAGCACCAGCGTGTGCGACACGTCCCCCTCCGCGTCGAGCGGTGCGTCGAACCAGGCGCGGTAGCCGGCGCGATCCGGCAGCGTGTCGACCAGCATCCGGCCCGGGCCGTCGTGCCGCGCCGGCGCCGTGAGCAGCAGGCCCGCGAGATCCAGCGGGACGTGCACCCAGCCGGCCCGCGTCTGCCGGACGGTGCACTCGACCGTCACCGGGCACGCGGCCGCATCGGCCGCCCCGAGGTCGATCCGGACCGTGACGCCCTCGAGGACGGCGGCCGGGGGCCGCACCGCGCTCGGCAGCCCCTCCTGCATCCGGAACAGTTCGACGAAGTCGCTGTAGCGAAACCCCGGCACCGGCACGAGACGGCCGGCGTCATCCTGTAAATAGAAGATCTGCGGACCGACCTCGGTCACCCGCGGGGCATCGCCGGCCGCCGCCGGGGCCACCGCCGGGGACGGGGCGGAGGGAGGATCCTGACCCGCCGCCACACCCGCGAGCACCCATGACGCCACCGCGAGTGCGGCCGCGCCAAGGCGGACGGCATGCCAGGACGCTTCCGGGCGTCGGCTCGCGCGTCGCGCGGCTCGATCCCGAGGACGGGCGGCCGGGTTGCGGGGACGGAGGACCATGCGTGCTCGATCGCCGCTGATGGACGGGCTCGGTGCCGGGGGCGATGCCATCCGGCAGCGCACGCGCCGTATCCCGCTCCCCGTGACGGCGCCGACGACCCGTATCGAAGACTACCGCACGATCGTGCGCGACGCGCACACCTTCCGTAGTGTCCGCGGCCGGCATGATCCCCACAACCGGCACGATCGACAGACCCGCGGCGGGGCGTCGAAACGGGCGTATTCCGCCGGTCGGTGCCCGGCGCCCTCGGCGCGTGACGTCACCGGAGCATGCCGCGGATCAAAGCGAGCAGCTCCGGCGTGCAGGCGGCGATCAGCGCCGGATCGTCGAGCGGCGGCGTGTCGCCGCAGGGTGTGCCGGCCACGAACGGCCCGACGACGCCGCCGGCCTCCCGCACGAGGAGCATTCCCGCGGCGACGTCCCAGCAGGCGATCCTGCGCACCCAGAACGCGTGCAGCCTTCCGCAGGCGAGCCAGGCGAGGTTGAGCGCCGTGGAGCCGGTGCGGCGCACCGAATGAAGGTGCGGCAGCACCGCGAGGAAGTCGGCGACCGCGGGTGCATCCGCCGTGACACGCGGCGGAAAACTGACCGCGGCGATCGCATCGCCCGGGTCCGTCGCGGTGGCGGCACGCACCGGCCGCCCGTCGAGCGAGGCGCCCGCGCCGCGCCGCGCGGAAAAGCACTCGTCGCGGATCGGATCGTAGATCGTGCCCACGAGCAGGTCGTCCGCATCCGCGAGCGCCACCGACACGCAGTACGCGGGAAAGCCGTGCACGTAGTTGCTCGTGCCGTCGAGCGGATCGACGATCCAGCGCACGCCCGTGCCGGAGTGGCCCGCGTGTCCCGACGCGGGCCGCGGACCGCCGCCGTCGTCCTCCTCGCCGACGAAGCCGTAGTCGGGGAACGCCTCGCGCAGCAGTCCGCGGATCTCCCGTTGCGCCGCGTGGTCGGCCTCCGTGACGAGATCGCGCGGTCCCTTCTGGGACACGCTGAAGCGGCCGAGCCAATCGCGGAGCACGCGACCGCCGGCGCGGGCGGCCTTCTCGCAGGCGGCGGCGTGCTCCGGTGTGGCGGTGATCGGCATCGGAGGATCGGATCGTGGGGCCGGTGGCGTCGGAGCGGGCGAGAGTCTACCCGCGTTCGTCCGCTCGCGCGCACTCCCGCCGCAGCGGCTCGCCCCGTGTGGGCGGTATCATGCCGGCGATGCGCCGCGTCCGCGTCCGCACGCCTCGCCCGAGCCTCCGATGCCGCCCGATCTCGCCCGCGCCGACTGGACCGTCACCGACTCCCGCGCGGTGCTCGTCACCCCGCGATCCCGGTGCGGCGCGGTGCGCATCGACCTCGGCCGGCCCGAAGGCGGGCTCGAAGTCGGAGCGACCCGCGCCGCGGGTGACCGTCTCCTCGGGCTCGACCTCGGCGGCGTGGTCCGGCTCGCCGACGCATGGGCGCGTGGAGGCGACCTGACGGCCGTCTACGAAACCGTCGATGCCCGGCAGGTGCGGGCGACGGCGATGTGGCGCGGGATCGGCGACGCGATCGGTGCCGACGACGACGTCGCCGCGTGGGAGGTGATCGTGTCGGCGCAGACGGCGCTCCTGCAGAGCGACGCGGCGCTGGCCGTCACCGGCGACGTGCTCGCGACGACGATCCTGCATCCCGCCGGCGGCCACGCCCGGCCCGGTGCCGACCTGCCGTGGCACGCATCCTCCTCCGACGGGCCCGCGACCGCGCGGGCGATCCTCATCCGCCGCGCGACCGCGACCGGAACCGCGGCGTCGAGCGTGGTCGTCGCGTTGCACGATGACCACGGGGACGCGATCGCGGCGCGGATCGAAGATGGGCACGCGCGCATCGCCTGCCGCCTGTTCGGCGAGACGCTCGAGAAGGGCGTGCTCCTCCGCAGCCGCGTCCTGGCCGCCATCGGGCCCGCGGACGGCGACACCACGTGGGCCGGTCGCCTCGTCGACCGCTTCGCCGCCCTCCCACCGATGCTCGACACCTGACGCCCACGGCCGGGCGACGGCGTGCACGCGGCCCTCCGCCGCGCGGACCGACGGGATTTTTGCCGTGGCGGTGAGCGGCGGGAGATGGGTACAGTGCCCCCATCCCCCCTGCGTTCCGGCCGCCATGGATGGGCTCGGCCGCCCGACCGGCGTGGCGTCGGCGCCTCGAACCGATGGAGCGGCACTGGCGTGGCAGACCTCGTCTTCGCATTCGACCCGGCGATCGACCGCCCGATCCCGTCCCCCGACGCGCTGCCCGCGGCCCTCGCCGCGACGCTCGCCCGTGCGCCGCTCGACGCGCTCGGTGCGGCGTTCGCCGAGGCCCGCCGTGCCGGCGCGGCGGCGGTGGTGATCTGCGGCCGCCTGCTCGACCCCGAACGCTCGAGCCCCGCGCAGGCGGCGGCGGTGCGTCGCCTCGTCGTCGACGCGGCGACCGACGGCTGTCGGACGGTGGTCGTGATCGAAGATGCGACCGCCCGACCCGAGCTCTCCCGCATGCTCGGCGACCCGCCCACGCTCTCGTTCGTGACGCCGGGGGCCGGCGTGGAACTCGACATCCACGGACTCATCGTCGAGATCGTCTCCGCGTTCGACCCGACCGCCGGAGACGTCGCGACCGCCGACCTGACGGCCCCACGCCATCGTCGGCTCGTCGTCGGACATGACCGCGGCCTCTGGCAGGGAGAGTCGCCCGCGAACGCCGCCGACGCGGACGAGCGGCCGACCGATGCCTACAGCTTCGCGGCCACGGCGGCGGCCGCGAACCAGCCGCACGCCTTCTGGGTGTGGGGCTCGCGCCGCTGCCAGATGCTGCCTCCCGGCGTCCACCACCTGCCGCCGCTCCAGCCGCGGTCGACGCACGAGGGTTCCGCCGGCGCCTGCTGCATCCTCAGTCTCGTGAGCCACGACGGTGCCGCGACGCTGGCGAGGCCCGAGTGGCGATCCTCGTGGCGCGAGCATCCCACCCAGCGTGTCGGCTGGCGCACGATCTCGGTCGAGTCGCCGGCGGGCGGCGACGAGGAACTGGCGACCGCGATCTGGGCGGCCCTCGAACGGCTCGTGCCCTCGGGCCGCACGACGCCGGGCGATCCCCCGGCCGAGATCGAGCTGGTGCGGTGCGCCGTCGCCTGCGGCACGAGCGTGTCGCGCCGTGTGCGGGTCGGCGAGATCGCGGCCGAGACGCTCGCACGCGTGCGGCAGCTCTACGACGCGCGCACGTTTCCGGTGTGGTGCACCGAGGTGGAAGCCGACGTGTCGGAGGCGCTCGGCGCGCTCGGCCACGCCCGGTCCGGCAGCCGTCCGGGCAGCACCACGTCGTTCTCGTCGGCGCTCGCCGACATCGTCACCGCCATCGAGGACGCCGAGCAGCCGGTGATCCCGCCCGCGCTCGCCCGCGAGGCGGGCTGGATGGCGCTGGAACTCGTGGAATCGACGGACTGACCGGCGGCCCCCGCCGGCTTCACGGAGGATCGCATGTTCATCGAACGGATCGACGTCGAGCGGTTCGGCAAGCTGTCGCGGACCACGATCGAAGGACTGGGCCCGGGCGTGCAGGTGCTCTACGGCACGAACGAGACGGGCAAGACGACGCTGCTCGAGTTCGTGCGGGCGATCTTCTTCGGCTTCGAGGGCCTCTTCCAGCGCGGCGTGCTCGACCCACGCGAGTCGTGCGCCGGTCGCCTCCACGTGCGGACGCTCCCGGAGCGGTCGCTCGTGGCGATCGAACGCCGTCACGAGGGGCCGCACCTCGGCGGGCTCTCGCGCACCGACTACATGGACGACGTCGTCGGCCTGGGCGGTGACATCGGAGACCGCATCGACATCACCGAACTGGAGACGCCGGCCGACGCGCCGCGGCACCGGATCTACGTGCAGGATCTCGTCGGGAGCATCGACGAGGGCACGTTCACCAACGTGATGGCGTTCGGACTCGACGAGCTGCATGAACTGCGGACGCTCGAGCCCGAGGGCTGCGGCAGCCGCCTCTATGAACTGGCGTGCGGGCTCGATCGCTCCAAGGTCGCGCGCGTGCTCGCGCATCTGCGCGATGCGATCGCGCGGCTCGATGCGAACGACCCCGCCCTCTCGCCGCGGGCGGCGCTCGAGGACCGGCGGCGCGCGCTGGCCGAGCGGCTGGCGGGCTTCGGACGGCCGGCCGTGGCGGCCGGCGGGCTGTGGGCGGAGTCGGCCCACGTCGATGCCGAGATCCGCTCCCTCGAGGCCCGCGTCGCCGCGGCCGTCCGCGACGAGGAGATCGTGCGCGCCGTGCTGCCGCTCGAGGGGATCCACGCGGAGTGGCGCCGCACCGCGGCCCACCTCGCCGCGCTCGACGCGGCCCCGCTCGTGCACGCCGATCGCGACGCATGGCGCGCCGCCAATCGCAGGCTCAAGCGGCTCGTGCGGTCGGCGGCGCTCCGCAAGAAGAAGCGGGCGAAGACGGCGCGGCTGCTGCGGGAACTGCCCGGGGAGTCGGCCGTCTGGCGGCACCGTGTCGCCGTCGCGGCCGCGATCGACGAGCAGCCGCGGCTCGAGCGACTCGTCGCCGACGTCTCCCGCGCCGAGGCCCATGCCCGGCTCGCGGCCCGGCGCTTCGGCGAGCAGGTCGGGGTCGCCGGCCTCACCCGGATCGTCAACGTCGCCCACGTCATCGACGCCACCGGCGAGGCCCTGCCGGACGTGCTCCTGCCCGAGGGCTTCACGCACTCGTTCGGTCCGCTCCGGAGCCGAGCCCGCGCATGCGCCCGCGCGTCGCGGCGCCGGGTCGAGGCGCGGCGCGAGCTCGCCGCCGCGCGCCGCGTGCTGGCGGAGGCGCGCGGCGCGGCGGGCGGTGGCCGAACGGGTGCCGTCCCCACGGCGACGGCGCTCGAGCAGGCGGGCGAGCGCGCCTCGGTGCTGCGTCGACGCCTCGCCGCCGGCGAGCGGGCCGGGGAACTCGGTCGCGCCGTCGAACGTCTCGAGCACGAGGTGCGCGAGAGCCTCGCCGGCCAGTTGATCCCCGTGCCGTGGCTGGTCGCGCTGGGCCTGCTCTTCGTGGTCGGCACCGGGATGCTGCTCTCGGGACTGCTCCTGCCGGCCACCGTGACCGGATCGCTCTCCTACGCCCTCGCGGCCCTCGGCCTCGTCGGCACGGGTGTCTCCTCGGTGACGACCTGGTCGATCGATCGCACCGCGTCGGCCCGACTGGACGCGGTGCGTCGGCAGCTCGCGATGGCCCGCACGCAGCGCGAGGAGGCGCTCGCCCAGTGCGCGGCGCTCGATGCCGGGCTGCCGGGCGCGAGCGCGGACTCGCTGGAGCGGCGGCTCGCCCAGGCCCAGGCCGAGGTCGATCGGCTCGAGCAGCTCGTCGCCCGGGAAGGATCCGTGCAGTCGCTCGCCGAGCGGGTCGCGCTTGCCGAGCAGGGACTGGCCGAGGCGACGGCCGCGCGGGCCGAGGCTCGCGCCCGGTGGCGCAAGGCGCTCGAGCAGCGCGGCCTGCCGCCGACGCTCACCCCGCGCGAGGTGCGGCAGATCGCCACGC